>OIYQ01000263.1_pt1 | contig 21574 bp, 11 predicted proteins | sample 1588311 | NCBI WGS metagenome assembly OIYQ01 (sample SAMN03283244) | human gut metagenome | biome: human-associated habitat; material: feces | host: Homo sapiens | place: Peru | collected 2012
GAGCAGTAAAAATATTGCATATATTTTTCTTTATAAAAACATCTATAATATTAAAGATAACAAACAACAGCATAACTATATAACAACTCAAATATTTTTTAACGATAAAGCTATCAATAGGAAACTCACTGTTAAGAATTTTAAAAATTCCTCCATAAAAAACGATTCCGACAATAATTATCCCCAAAAAGATAGTGGCAATGTTAATAATCGCTTGTAATCTATCATATTTAGAAATCAATTTTTTCTGCTCTTTCATTTGACTACCCTCAAATTAATAATCTATTCTTTCCGGTGACAACTTATCTTCTCAATGTTTTTGCACCTTTTGATTTTGTTGAGTCTTCGCTGTCCCCATCAACAAACATTTCATTTTGCCTACGGATAGCATTATTATAGGAATCAATAAGAAGAACTAATTTTTTCTGTACCTCATCGGCAGATTCTGTCGAATCATCAATACATTTATGAATATTATTAATAGCATCCACTAAGCCGTCATAAGCTACGCCTAAATCTTCGCTGTGTGAGCCAAGTGCGTTTGTTATTGTAGTGCTTGACTCGAGAATATCGGTAACTGCATTAGTAATTGTTTCACTTAAACCTTCCAACTGAGCTACGCCCTCAGGTGTTGTTTGATAAACTGACATATTTTTTCCTCCTTATCGTTCATCAAAAGTAATTGTTTCATCTTCAATAATTCTGATTTCTTTATCTATTTTAGCAATAATTTCATTAATTCTTGCTGCTTGAAGATTAATTTCGGCAGCACAATTTGATAACGCATCGCTTGCCTTTTTAAAATTAGCATCTCCACGAGAATTATCGCAACAATCGATAGCTGCCTTGTTCATATTCGCAGCATCTTGTGCGATTTGTTCAACATTAGTTGTCAATGTTCTCCTCAAATCTAAATACTCTTCCTTTGATAAAACTACCATTTAAATTTCCTCCTTAAATAAATATGGATTTATTATTTTTCCGTCAGGACTAATGCCCCAACCATCCCATTCAACACCAAAATGCAAATATGGTCTGAATGAATATGTTTCCATTCCGTCATCATACTGACAAATACGCTCAGGCAAAGCCGAAGCAATTTTTTTATTAAAGATATCATAGGATTCTTGTGGCGTTGTTTGAAACGATATTCTGTGTCTAAAATAATCGATTTTTAATCCACTTTGCTTCAAATCAAGAACATTGTTTATGCAAAACATAAAATGATAACCCAATCTGCTTCCTTGTTTAATAATATAGGTCAAATCTTTGCTTGCATCATATGAATAATCTTCAACTTCATCTGAAACTTCCTCAACATTTTCGGTCGTTTCATTTTTTTCTTCAGCAACATTATTTACAAGCTCGTTGCCATCATTATTTCCATTCGGACCAACATCATATTCCTCAAGAAGTTCTGCTTGATATTCGTCCAACTTCTTTTCAATCTCTTCTGCACTTAAAGAGCCGTCAAGATTCAGTTCCATGGATTTATCAACCAATTTTTCTCTGATAAGATCAAAAACAGTCATCTTGCTTTCATCATATATCGCTTTTTTATCCACCGATTTATTTACAGCAGATAATGAGCCGTCGGGTGAATCAACATATTCAAAATCAGAGCATATCCTGTCCATGCCAATCATAACAATCATAACATTTTGCTGTGTTCTTTCTGAAATATTTTGCTTATAATATAGTATTCCTTCGCAGATTTCACTCATATCCTCGCAAATTCTGCAACCCATTTTTTGCAAAATATCTTTATACTTAACATACAGCTTATTCTTTGAATATACCCAAACCTCAACTGTAATACCCTGAAGAATACTTTGTTTTATGGCAGACAAAATAATAGATGTTGCACAATCTGTTTCGGAACTTCTTGCAACAAGCAAAAGATTTTCCCTTGACTCATTTGATACAATAACGCTTTTTAAGTTAGTCATAAGTCTTGGAGTTCCAAACGAAAATACAAACTCATCAGAATCATGTTTGGTATTCTTTACAAAAGTTTCAAATTGCTTTTCTTCATATTTATTAAAAGTATTTCCGTCCACAAGAACAGGATGTTTGTCAACATAACAATCAATATCGTTCGGATTGTAGACATCTGTTTTTTTCATCCTGTCATTAATGCACTTGACCATTTCATCACGCACATCATAATTTTGAAAATATAAAACTAAAAGTCTTTGAACAACAATTGCAGAATCAACATCTTCACCAACTTTATGCTTAATAAGTGCATAGTGTGGCGGAAGCGCACTCATCCAATTCTTAACCTGCTCGGTTTTTAAATTTTGAGATAACTCAAGGGTTTCGGAAATTTCTTCTTTCTTGACCTTCATTGCAATTCTCTGTTGAATTTGTCCTCTTGCAGTAGGAGTCAAACCACTTATACCGTTTGAAAATGACTGACTTGAAAATAAAAATCTAATTCCTAAAGCTGCACCCTTTGCCAAAATATTTTGTAATTTTAGCTTATAACTGATCGATTCGGAAATTGCTTGAGACATTATGGAAAATTCATCAAGAATAACAAAAATAACAGGCAATGGTTTGTCAAGTTTTTTTACATCAATTTGATCTATTCGCTCTTTATGCATTTTTGCAAACAGCTTTTGACGTTCCATCATTTCTGCTGTTAACCTATCTATAAGGTCGTAAACAAGTTCTTCCGATTCGTCCAAAAGAACATATTTTATATGCGGAGGCAAACAATCTATGTACCTTTTAAATTCCAATTGCTTAAAATCCGCCAACCAAAGTTCAACATTGTCCGGATGATAATTTCTTATTATTCCGGCAATCAATGTGTGCAACAATGTTGATTTACCGGAACGAGAAGCACCGACAAGATAGGCTGCAAAATTTTCATTTTCAAAGGAAACGCTATGAATTTGCTCTTTTGCATCCATACCAAATGGCAATTCCAACGGTTTATAATCTCTTGTATAAGACGGCAAATCCTTTTGATTACACGAAAACCAAGTTGTATATTCATTTCCTTTTTTTATCTTTTCAAACTTTATATTTTTAACTTCGTCTACAAAATTAGAATTTAGTTCCTCATTAAAAGTATACCAAGCAAAGTTTCTCGGCTCTTTTTCATTTTCGCATATCAAAGTTTGCCTTGTTTTCATAATAATATTTATGGCATTATTTGCTGCGTATTCAGGAAGAGTTTCCGACAAATCTTTTTGTTCTTTGTTTTGAGTATAAGAAACTGCAATAAGAGAAACCCCGTACCTCTCATAATTTTGCATTATCCTTTTTACAAGCTCTTTATCTTTACCGGAAAATGAATTAGGCCATCCGTATAAGACAAGAAGCGTAGTTGGAAGTTTTTGTTCTTTATCAGAACTATTATATTCTCTGATTGAATCGCTCAATTCAATTACATCATCAATATCAGAAAAATTCGACACAATAGTTTCAAGCGTTTCGGTTAATTGATCGGGATTTCTTGGAATTTGATTAATCAATGCAGTTCCTTCGATGTTTTTCAAAGGTCCAAGAACATTACTGCTGTATCGTGCAGCATCAATCAAATAAATTTTTTCTGTTCCTAAATCTGTATTCAAAATGTAATTCATCAGAATGTTTTGAATACCCTTGTCAAGTTGCTTAGAACGTGAAGGTGCACATGAAACAGTCATTACAAAATCTTCGTTAAATGCCAATTTGTACGGAACAAGAATTCTGTTTCCACTTTCGTCAAAAAACTTACCAAACAAGCTTCCTGTTCTCTCTTTATTTTCATCAGAAAATGAAAGTGGCATTAACACTCCGCCCGGCGCAAAAAACTCCTCATGGGGAATATCACTTGGATATTTTTCAGGTGAATTTGTAATCCAATATTTATTGTTTTCTAAAACAATATCCTTTGAAAACTTTACAAAATCTTAGCTTAACTCAAAATTCTTGAGTTCTTCTTTTAACAAAGAAATTTCTTGTTCTAATCGTCTTGCCTCTGCATTTGCTTGTTCTTCACCGGAACTCTTTAAGTTTTCAATTTTTTCTGCAAACTCAACTTTCTTCTGCTCCAAAAAGAATTCATCGCACTTTGCAACAAGAAAAACACGCTGAGCATAAGGGTCATTTGACGCTGTAGGGTCAATCAACATTGACCAATTTCTCAAACGATTAAGATTAACTCTATATCCCGGAGGAGCTTCAATGGTCAAAACATTTGTGCTTTCCAAATTTTTCTTTGCCAGTTCCTGAAATCCTCTAACCCTTAACAAATAATCATCTGCTTTTTCAAGTGCTTCTTCAAGATTTTTAATTCTTTCGGCAAAATTAGCACTACCATCTTTTACAAGAACATCATACTCATTTGTTTTTGATTCAATTTGAGCATTTATTTCTTCGATTTTTTTATAGACTTGTTTATATGATTCATTAACCAAATCCATAAAAAGCTCCTCCTTTTACTAATAATAACTAACAATTAAATTCCTTATTCGTGCAACGCTTTCTAATTTCGTTAATAACATCTTCAGGCTCAATTGTCGGAAATTCCAAAAACGGTGTGTACTTTACAACTGACCCGTCTTTAACAAACGGATATTTTTCTTTATAAAGTCTAAAACCTATTCCATAAACATCTTGCCTATATTCAGAATAAGCTTCCTGCTGTGCAGCATACGTCATCTCGCCTATTTGATATAAATATTGCACAGATGCCCAAACTGCCATTCCTTCATACAAAATCAACGAAGCAATTCTATCACAGCTTTCTTTATCAGGACATTGTTTGTTTGGCATTTGATATATTGAGGAAACCTGCGATTCCTTCCAATTTATATACTGCCAAATATGTGTCAGTTCATGAACCATTGTATCAATTGCCGCAAGCTTTGGACTTCCATTTTCCAACACAAGGCTATATTTACCTTTATCGTATTTTGCAAATCCTAAAACTCGTTGAGCAAAATCGGTTGAAGGCTTAAACAACATACCTGCTTTCTTGGCAACTGTTTTTGCATCTGTTGTTTCAAGTGAAATCGGCACTTTATAATTAACACCGTATATTGTATCCATCATATCAAGCACCTGATGGAACAATTCCTTAACCTCTTCAACTGTTGAAATTGTATTTGCAGAACAATCAACACAACGAATTCTTCCATCACCCAATCGGTCATAACTTACGCCACTTAATGGTAATCCACAAAAATCACAATGATTTTCAACATCAAAATCAATGAATCGTTTATTCAAAATATCTCTGTTTCGAGCTTTTGTAAGGCTGTTATTTGACCATCCATGAACTCTTAAATAACTTTTAACTTCATCAATTTTAAGTCTTGCGTCTACTTCATCAAAGCCGAATTTTAAATAACATTCACTTTGGTACTTTGTCTTTTTTATCGGAATAATTCCAAGTTCTTTAAATTGAATTTCAAGCAAATAATCATCCGGAGTTCCGTCATTATCAAAAATATCTGTTCCGTCAATAGAAGATATTTCTGCGTCTGAATCTGTCGGAATAAAATCCTCATCTGTAAATCGTTCAGACTTTTCAACAGAATAATCCGCTTGATTTTCTGCTGACTTTTCATCAACTTCAGTTTCGAGTTTGTCTGAATCCAAAGAATAATCAGAATCAACAGGTTTGTCATCAATTTCCTCGAATTCATCCTTTGAATCTTCATCATTTTCATCCAAAGAATAATCTTTTTCGGTAACTTCTTCTGGTTTTTCTTCTTCAACTTCATCCGTTGAAAAAGATTCATCTTCTGATTTCTCCTCAGGGTCTTTTAAATCATCATTTGATTTTTCTTCCTTTTCACGAACAAACAAATCACGAATTCTTTTTGCCATTTTAGCAAACAAAGACTGCTTCTTTTCCTCTTCCTCTTCGTCAAAAGAGTTTATGCCACGAGGGACCGGATCTTCTTTTTCAGGCTCACGCATTTTTTCCTCATGCCACTCCAAAAAATCTGCAATCACTTCAAAAAACTTAAAGATATTTTTTTCGATAGAATTAAGAAGTCCTAAATCGATATAGCTGTCTTCAACAATATAAATGTATTCATCTTCAACTTCCAAATCAGAAGAATACAACATATAATTCAACATACCATCCACATCATCAGGCACTGCAGTCAATATAGCCAAATATTGCCATGAAGTAGGATATACAGTTTTAAATATTTCGGACAATAATATAGAAAGAGTGAAACGAGTCCTGTCATCAGCTTCAGGAAGCTTTATTTTCAATATACTTTTATTGACATACTCTCTTTTAAAATTCTCTGTTTGAGTTTCTAAATTAAATTTTATAAGTTTAGCACTTCTCAAATCATTATTGCTTTTAAGTTGCAAATAGCCGTAAGTATTTACTTCAAAATTGCATTGCAAAACGGAAAATTCAATGTCAACAACAGTTTTTTCGGATATTACAGAATTTATTGATGTTATACTGTAATTTCTGATTTGTCTGTAATACTGATTTTCATCATACAAATCAGATGCTCTGCGAAGTATTACGCCACTATTGCTGGAAATGTATTTCACCTTATAATATTTACCGTCATATGTTACAAATTGATCAGGCAACAAAGATTGAATAATATGTCCATAAAGCTTTGAATCAAGATATTCCTCTTCTTCCTTTTCATTTTCAACAATATAATACGCCGTTTTTAAACTATCGGCAAAATACTCTTCAAAATCTTCTTTTAAAACAGAATAATATGTAAAAGAATCGATTTCTCCAATCTCTCCATCAACAACTCTTATCTTAATAATCTGTGCATCAACTGCAGTATATTTTTCCATAAGAGAATATAATGTAACAAGAACATTATCACTTTTTATATTAGCCATTTTTAATTGCTGAACAATTTCTTTTTCTTCAATCTCAGAAATTGACATCATCAATATAAGCTTTATAATTAAGTTTCTTTCGGTTTTTGCATAATCCGGCACAAGAGATGGTATAGAATTAGGATTTGAAAGAAACATACGAGTATTACATCTCATATAATCTCTTAACAAATAATTCTCTGAAAAAACATTGATAAAGCTTTGGTTTATTCCTCTTGTTAAAAATGCACGCAAGGTGATAAAGAAATTGTTAAATTCATCCTCAGCAATTATAAAACAATCTTTCTCTCTTTTTGCATTCCACAAATTTGATTCAAAATACACCTTATCGTAAAGGCTCTTTTGTTGCAAAGGCAAATTCATATATTTACAAAGAACAGGATAATATTGTCCCGCTATCCATTTAATATCTCTAACAGGAGCTTTATTTTCACTATACCATGTCACCTTTGATATCTGATTTTTGACGGCTATTGCTGCAAGTTCGATGCCATTACCTAAATATTTGGTTTGTTTGTCAAACAGATTTTGTCTTAAATAATCACCATCTGAGTTCCAACCCATCGCAGTATAAGAACCATCAGGAATTGGTGGAGCAACAACATTTACAATTTCTTGCTTCATAATATGAGATAAAGTATCTACAATTCCATCTGTCTGCTTATCAAAAACACAAAAATTTGCTTGATTTCCGTTTTCGTTAATCATTTTAGAAATAATACTTAACGATATTTGGGCTGTATTTATTATTAATGACGGCTCAATAAAAATTATAAATTTGACATCCGAGAAAAATTCTTTGTTAGCTTTTAAAACATTCAAATCATACAGAGAGGCTGAATTTATTATTCCAACTTCACAATCATTATTTTTTCTATGTGAAAGCGTTTTAATTCTCCAAAGAGAGCCCATTTTAGTGTAATCTTTAAGAATCCCATTAAGCCAACAATTTATATCTTCTGCCAAAGAATTTCTGCCTGATATTACCAAACATTTATGAGCCGATAAAAGAGTATTTATCAATGGCAAGGCAATATAATCACTTGAATCCTTATAAAAAGGATTAAAGAAAACAACATTTTTTCCCCTGGTTAAATTTATACTTGCTGTCAAACTGTCAACATCATAATGATTTTTATCATTGTTATCATAAAATTCTCCAATGATTCTTTCGTTTGAATCATCTGATTTTTTAAGATTGTCAATTATTGCATTTCCGCTTTCCTTTTGCGGGTACTCATTGCTCGTTGTTGCCACAAGCAATTCATTAGGGAACATTTTTTCATAAATTTCTCTAAGTTTATGAAAATTATTTATTCTTTGTGAAAAAGCATCTTTACCGTAAATGCTGTGATAAAACTCGTCTTTTGTATAGCCATTAAAATAGTTTGCAGTTTCCAATATAATTAATAACGGAATTACAAAAAAAACATATAGCCAAATTACACTTTGATTTCCAAAATAAACGGTTAGGCTCAAAAATAAAACAAATACTATTGTCATTCCAAAAGCCAACCATTTAATTAAGCTCCTGAAATTCACCCAATCGTTTTTTAGCAACCAAACATTTTCATTTTCATCATAATAATAAACTGTGTTTTCTGATGAATTTGTTTCATTTTTTGCACTAAAAATTTTTATTGCAAGTAATGCTAAAAGTTTTACTATAAAATAACTGACAAGAATTACTAAATTACATAATACAATATCGGTATTTTCCAAAAAATCTATTGAATAAATATATCCCGGATGTTTTAATTTTTCACCGATAGCAAGCCCGGACTCATTAATATAATCAATAATTCTATTTTTATATATCATCAACGCAATTGTTGATGCCAAACCGTAAACTCCGGAAAAAATAGGAAGTGAAATTTGTTTCTTCCTGTTTTTTCTTTTCAAATTCACAATATAAATCAAGAAAGAAAATATACAACCAATAGCCAAAACACAGAGTATTTTAATTTCTGTATTCATCATAAATTTCCTCTCTTTCCAAATTTATTTTATTGACAAAATCGAATGGAGAATTGATATGATCACCACTCTTATTAACAGGGATTTCTTTATTTCTTCTTGAATTAAAACTATATATGGAACTTAACTGAGGATTTATTGAAAAATCTACAGAATAATTAAGTTCATCATCAACATCAAAAGAAACATCTAAATTAAATGCAACAGACCAACGATTTATCTTTGACAACAAATTATTAATAGCTGCTATATGCTGTCTTTGCATATAAAATGCATTTTCATCATCAAATTTAATTTGGGATAATTTTTTTAGATAAGTTTTACCTTTTATATATGTAGCGATTAAACTTATAAAATTCGAATATACTTTACTGTTATTTTTTAATTCGCCGACAGCTTCCCCTAACCCATCGTTGTATAGCTCAATATCTTTATTGAAACTACTTTTTTGTACAAGAAGAACAATTAATTCAACAATTCCTAAAAGCAATAAACTTATCGCAAAAATTCCGACTATTAATTTGAGGTCGCCCAAGCTATCGCTTACATAATTATAAACAGCAGGAATAAGTCCAACAAATAAAACTATTGCTAATAAATTTATAATCTTAATAGATTGAGAGGTTTTTACTCGCTCTACAAAATCCTTTTTTACTTTTTCTTCTTTTGGGGCAAGTTTGTCTTGAAATTCAACGCTCGACTTAGGCAGCGTTCCTTGATTTATAATAATCTTGCTATAAACATTTGAAAGGTCGGTTTCCATATCCCTCTTTTGATAATCATCAAGAGGGTTTATTAATTCATTAGGAAAATCACAGGCTTTTCGCATAGATTCGGCTGATTTGTCAAGAGCAATTTCTGAATTTTTAATACATTCATCAACCTTGTTCAATGCCTCATTCTTCATATTCGCCCAAAGAACATTCTCCTCTATGACCGATGAGGGAGTTAAAGAAAATCTTTTTTTGTCTATACCAAAATTAGCTTTGCTTGGGGCTTCAATAATTACAGGTATATTCACTTCATAATTAGGAAGCTTTTTTTCCTCATTGAGTTTGGCTTTTATACTCATTTCAATGTTATTTTCAAGATAATGACGACAACCGATTAAATGCCTCACTATTGACTGCATGCCTTCATTCATACTGTTATATGAATAATCAACATTGATTTTATACAATCTATACGCTTGCAAATAATTTGGATTTATTTCATTTGTGGACATCAAAAATATTGATGTCCAAAACGAAAACATATCCGCTTCCCTTTGAATAGGGCCTTCGTTTTTCAAATCATAAATAACAAATCTACAAGTACTTGGATAATTATTTCTTTTCCAAAAATCCGAACTATTAATTTCAATATAATCTGTCCAAACCGACTTAACGGATTTTAATGTTTCAGATGAATGATTTTTTCTCAAAGTGAAAATTATAATTTCACTTGGATGATGTCCGTCAAAGTCGTATTTTTCAGATAAATGACGATGTTTTTCATCATTTTCTTCATTTTTACAAAGTTTATAAACAACCTTTGTTGCTTTGCCTTCGTTTTTAACTTCCTCCGGAACAAATTGAACATTTGAAGCTGGAAATCCCCCTAAATAATGAGTTAATCTTATTAACGGAATGGGACTTTCGGTTACATCATCAGATTTGTCCGAATTACAAATATAATCAAACGGATTGTCTATCATTGTAGGGTGATTGTCAAAATCATCTTCAATCTTTACAATAACAGCTCTCCATTCTTTTTTGTCATCTGTTATATCGTGTAAATCAGGAAGTATCGAATCAATATCGCTATCGCTGCCGCTTTCGTACCAACGACACGGAGCGATATTGTTTTCTTTAATAGCATCAAGAAAAAGCGGATAATATTCATTAAAAGATTCCGTTGTTTTTTTATTCATTATTAATACTGAAAACATTATGATATATCCACCTTTTCAAAAAATTATTTGTTTCTTATCTCTTCGCACCTGTCAATAATCTCATTTGAAAGTTCATCTAAGCCAATCTCTTCCAAAAATGCAGATATTTTATCACAGGTTGTGATGAACAAAACATCATTTATGATCTTACTCCAATTTTTTTGCTCATTTTTAATAAAATCAAGGTAAAGATTATACTGCTGTAAAATAATATTTCCAATTACAGGTGCTGCTTCACTTTCATTACAAAATCTATATACATATTTTTTAATTTCAGACAAAGAAACATCCAAAATTTTCAATACCTTTTCTTCGTAATACTGCTCTGTAGGAACAGATTTCTTAACAAGAATAGGCAAATCGAAAATACTTCTTACATCGCTTTCGCACTCAGGATCAACAGGAAATTCTCTGATCCTGAACTCAGAAAGACCCTTCGCAAGAATACCCGCTTCAGGCAATACATTAGTATCAACCTCTTTCTTTACGGCTTTTTCAGTATTTTCAATGATTTTATTTACAAGAGCAGGATAAATTGACAAAGCATCAATTACTTCATACAAATTATCACATGGTGTTGAGTTTGAAACCACCAAAACATTATTGTTGTCAGCATATTCTCCTATATCCTTAAGCAATCTTGAAGAAAGTCTATAAATCGGACGATTACTGTTACCATCATCCAAAAGTTGAATATGCTTATTTAACATTCCCCAGAAAAATGCTGCATAAACTTGATACTCCTGACGACGCTGATTTTCTTCATCCAAATCAGGCATCATTGAAGCATTATGCCACCAACGATCAATATGAGGAGTTATTACCTTACTTCTATGAGATTCAGGATGAATTTTGGATACCAATTCATAATAAGCCTTAAAATACTCACCATCAGGTCTTGTATATGTTTCAGTCTGTTCGCCCGGAGCAAATTTACTTAAATCATTTGCTCTTAAGCCATAGAACGATTTATAGAAAAGAATTGTATTTTTAGGAATATCCTCATCTTCTTCTCCGCCAAAATTCTTAAGTTCTTTATCAATCAATTTAGAACGAGGCGAATCATCCTTTGGATTAAGCTTATCGTTATATGCACAAGCGTTAATCGGATCTCTTTCTTCTCCCAAAGGCTTTTCAATAAACGGAGACGCCAAAATTTTGCTTTCATCAAAAACATGCTTTACATACAACTCCGCTTCTTCAAGTTCGAAAATTCCTTTTTCAAATTCAGCTTCCTTCTCGATTGCTGTAATAATATCCATATCTACAGAAGTACTATACAAATTTGAGACTGAGCGTCTAAAGAAGCCAACGATTCCGTTTTCAAACAAATCACTAAAGAATTCTTTGTTATCCTTTGCTCTTGAATTCATTCCGTATTCTCTGATACGATTGTAGATTTCTTTTGAAAGTTCGCCGTCAATTACATTGTAGCCGTCAGTATAAGGCATAATTTCAAGAAGTTTTCTCATACACAATTTAGATGCACAAACATATCTTGCTGCAAGACCCTTTGTGTCATTATGTTTATTTTCGAGCACATGAATTCTTTTTTCAATATCTTTAATTTCACTTGAAAACGATTTGAAAAAGCTTTCAAAAGCTTCGCATATATCTTGAACATAAATAATTGCTTCATTATATACAGCTTCAAGTATTGATGAAGTTCTATATGAATTAGCTTTAGACATAAATTCTGTCAATCCATCATAAACATCGCTTTGCTCACCTGTTGGCTTTTTAGCAAGTTTATTTATGATTGAAACCTTTTTTCTGCCAAGAGATTCTATTGATTTTTCGCTATCTTCTCCTAATAAGGTTTGTTCAAAATTGTCAAAATAATCTAAAATACCTTTATTTTCTTCTGAAATCGCATTTTTTCTTACCTCAAGTTCACCAAGAACTTTATATAAAAAGTATCTAATCGCATTTGGATGAATAAATTTTCCATCTGTTTTAAAATAATGCTCAATTTGATATTCTTGAGTTTCATTTATGTCATCCTCATCATCAGCCCTAAACATCGCATAGGCAATGGTATCAGCAGTTTCATCTGAATGACGCTCAATCATTTTTCTGTATTCGTCAAGCAAATTATATGCATCTGCATATGCAGTCCAATTTACAATATTGTCTTTATCATTTAACTCACTTAAGGCTTCGCTTACCGTTTCTCTTTGCGATTCAAGTGAAGTCGTGCCGGATGCAGAACTTACTTCAATTTGCTTATCAAGAGCTTCAAGATAACTTTCCCATTTGTAGCCCTGAATATTTATTCCTTTTTTATCATAGATTACACATTGTTCTTTAATTGATCTTGCAAACGGATTCTTATTTGCAGCAAGTTGATCCACATTTGTTACATAACTTTCTGCTTGACTTAAATCAGCGGTAGGTATACCTTGACTTCTGCGTTTTGCATTTTTTCTTGCTTGCTTTTCAAACTGTTTGTCAAACAACATCCATTGATCAGAAACGCACTCTTTTGTCCAATTAAGAGCGATATAATCTCTAACATCTTCATATGGATAAATAAGCATTGACGAGCCTGCACCTGCATATCTGTTTCTGCCTCTTTCTGCAGCTAACTTACGAATGGTATTATCCTCGGAAGAATTGCTACGCTTGTTCATAGGTCCGATTGACTGTGAATAAATACAGTTTGCAGCATGTTCAAGATATTTATCAAATGAATTCAATTTTTTACCATCAGCATTTTGTGCATCAAAAAGGAAACAGAAATCAAATGGTCTTACATTATATTCTTCAAATTCATCTGTTCCTGCAACAGGGAATTCCATTTTTACAGAATCCTTGTATGTATCTGGAAGGGTTGAATCTCCACGCATCAAAAACGCATCAAGTTCTCTCAAAGTAGCATAAGCATTACTCTTGAGATTATTTCTTTCTGCCTGACCTTCAATTACGCCATATAAAACTTCAGGAAGGAGGAAAAATCCTCGTGTAATATTTGCACTTTGTCTAAATCTTGTTGCAAGATAATTCTTAATGTAAAGTGCAACAGGCAAAATCAAACCTGAACCTGTACCACCTGCAATAGTGCTTACGATAATTACTCTCAACGCTTGATCGTATTCGTCACCCTCAAGTTTATACAAATCTTCAATTGCTTCGTGTAATGGCTCAAGCTTACCGGCTCTTACAGCAGTTTCAAATGCTAAGCGTGAAATTGCACGCACCTGTCCTGCACCCTCTGTTAAGGTTTTGCTGTTTAAAATAGCATTTACAGGGAACCATGTATCTCTTGAGTGAGTATCAATATCAAGATATTCACCTACTGAAAGCTTAGTCGAAGTTTGGATTGTTCTGACATGTGGATTTTTTTCCTTTATTAAACGAAGTTCGTTAACATCTGTATCAAAAACAGCAAATCCGATTTTTTGGTGTTGCTCTGGTGTAAGCATTTTTGATACTCTTAATGCGATTTCGGAACCCTTACCTCCAAGTCCGACAATCAAAGTTGGTGCATTCATTTATTTTTCCTCCTAAATATTATTTATTTTTTGGAATGCAGGTAAATGTTGCTCTTGGAGTAGTATATGTAATTACAACACCTGCACCGATTTCTTTTGCTTTTTTTGAAACCTTTAATGCACTGCCATTAAAGGTAATATCGTCTCTGTCTTTAAATGCGTTTTGATTTATTAATAACATTCTGCTTGAATTCTTGGCTTTAACTTTTAAATCCGGGGCTCGTCCGCTTCCGGCGGGAGCATAAGTAATCGTACCTCTTTGCGCTCTGTATGGACATATGGTAGAGAATGTGTCTTTTACAAACTTTCCTCTGTAAATTTTAGTTCCTATTGCATAATCCTTGTATTTGCCTTCGATTTTAGGTCTACTTTTTAATGTTTTTGGCAAATATTTTTTAAAAGGCGGAATATATCCCAAAATTAAAAACAAAACAAATCCACCGATAATACCCTTTATTATTTTATCTTTGTTTTGTTCAAACCAAGAACGGTCATCATCAAATTTTACTGTTCCTTCGGTTTTTCCTTTCCACGATTCAATTCCAACCTTATTTTTACTTACAAGTTCATAATCTATATTTTCATATTTTACCGAAGCTGTTTTTCCTTCGTTTAGTTGCGGATAAATATTGATTATGCCTTTATCCTGTGATTTTTCTATTCTAAAATCACAAATTTCAAGATTTTTTTCATCAGACAGTTTTAAAACCGGATTTTTAAATTTTTGCCATTGTTCATTTGACAGTTCTTTTCCGTCAAGGGTTACTTTATACTGTATAGGCTTATCTGAGTTTGTAATAGAATTTGAATCAACCTTATACTTAGGCAAATCAATCAACTTAAAATCGACTTTTTTATTTTTGAAAACCTTATAATTTAAATCGGTTGACACCGAGTTATACTGCAAATACTTTGCTTCTGCCTTAATATTCAACTCACCTTCTTCAAGCTGAATACTATCTCCGGATGAATAAACATTATTGTCTTTTTTACCGTTATTTGTAACTATTGCACTGTATTTTACATCTCCAAGCAATTTCGAATCTGCAACTTTTTCATTTGTACCTTTTTTTACAAATCCAAATCCTATTTTATAAGTTCCTGCTTCAAGATCGGTTAAATCAGTTACTTCATTTCCTTTTTTGTCACTTAATGATGCGGCAATTTCAATATTAGGTTTATAATAAACCTCTATTGTTTGTGCACCGGAAACCTCCAGAGAATAATCTCCCGGATTAAAATCATCCTTAAAAGTAACAACACTACCAACTAAATTTTTATCAACAAGAACATTTTTATATTCTTTGCTGGTTGTTGCCTTTTTACTGTACTTTACTGTTACCGGATTTGATGAACTTTTATATGCCTTACCATCCGAACTCTTTATTGAACTTATTGAAACATTCGCCCCTTGTGCAAAAATAGTAAGTTCTGCCATCGGAACATCAAAACTGATTGTTTTATTTGAACTATCAACAATCAATTTGTTACTGTTAAATACTCTGGTGCATATTCCCGTAATCTTATTTAAAACATCGCTTCCATTCTTTGCTTTTTCAAAATAGATATGTTTTTTTTCATTTGCTTTTATTCCGTCAGCATCAGCTCCAATGCCCAAAAACATAACATTTATATTACTTGCTTTTGATGAAAAATAAGAATTTATATCATTCACACCTTGAAATTCTCCATCAGTAAGAACAACAATCCATTTTTCATCACCTGAAGATTTTTTCAAATTATTATAAGCAGCCTTGACAGCATTAAAAGGTGTATTACCTGCTTTTGTAACCATATTATGAACTTTTGACACATTAACACTTGTACCGTCACTGCCTTTAAGACTTAGTTTAGGTTTTGCACCTGTGTCATCCTCATAATCGCTCATACAAAATATATTCATTTTGTCGTTTTCGCCAAGCATAGCCGAGAAAACTTCCATTGCATATTTTGCTTCACACCATGTGTCAACATTTTTTCCTTTTGTATTTATCATACTTCCGGAATCATCATAAACCACATTTATAACTCGTTTAGGGTAGCTATTAGTTTGTGCATATACACCGCAAGCACTAAAAAAAACGCTTCCGATTATCATAAACACTATAAAATTACAAATTCTTTTTTTCATAAAAAATTTCCACCAATTTTTATATTTATTTAAAAAAATATCTAAAAATATTTTTTTAAATACTTTTTTAACTATTTTTATAATTTAGTTAACATATTATTAATTTATCATTCACAATTTTACAAAATATGACAGTTATCGGCAATATATTCGTGGTGTATAACCTATTTTGCATTGTATAAAACTTTAAAAATGTTAATTCATATGTTATAATATTTCCTGTAATATTTTGTAGCAGGATGAAACATATGATTAATATTGTAATTTGCGATGACGAACTTTCATATCAAGAAATAATGAGTTTTAAAATCAGACAGTGCATGCAAAATGTGTTTGATATGGAATACAGAATCGTTTGCTTTAATAAATTATCGGATTTAAAAAAGCACATTGAAAAAAATAAAACCGACATTATTTTCCTTGACATTATGGTCAATGATGAAAATGCAATGGATTGGTCAATAAAAAACATTAAAAGCAAATATACTCAAATTATTTTTATGACCGCATTTCCTCAATGTGCGTATAATATTTCAGAATCAAATTGCTGTTATTATCTTGTCAAATCGAGAATTGACGAAGAGAATTTGACCAGAGCATTAAAAAAGGCTTTGCAAAAAAATACAAAAAAAGACCCTAATATGACATTAGTCAAATCAGGGAACAAAAACTATATAATCAATTATCAAGATATATATTACATAGAAACATTCAATAACAATCTCACCATTCATTTGCAGGATATGGATGACATAACCATTTATTCAACCCTCAAAGATTATGCAGATAAATTACCGCCCAATTTTTTAAGATGTCACAAATGTTATATGGTTAATATGAATCACATTTCAAGCTATGAGCCGCATAAATTCATTATTACTTCAGGAGAAATGATACCTATTCCGCCGAAAAAATACAAAGATATTATCAACACATATAAAAACTATTTAATAAATTTATAGGAGTAATTATGGGTCCGATAATTGATATTACAAATTTATTTCCATATAGGATAATTATGCTTTTTGCATATTCGTTTGCTTGCTACAATATAGCTCACAGCGTGCTTAAAGACAAATTCAATTCTTTTATTACGCTCATAGCGATTTTCATTGCAAGAATTTTGACTTCTGTTGCATTTTTTAACAGAGAATCCATTGAGGCATTGGGTTATCCGGCTTTTGCAATTCTGCTGTTTATAATTTTAACATTTCTTACCGTCGGCAAGAGGTCTTATAAAATTATTTGTATCATATTCAGCTTTATTTCTCAATTGCTTTCAACTATGCTTACCGGTTTTATGCAGGCACTTATATATCAAGGCAAAGAATATGAGGAAGTATTCGGAACAAATAACCCAAATCTGTACCATCTCTATATTTATCTTGCTTCGGCAATAATTATAGTTGCAGTCAGCTTTCTTTTTTCGAGCATACTAAAGCTGTTTAACACAAGAAAAAGCAGTTTAAGCAATAAGAAAATTTATGCGTATATTTCGTTTTTACCTTTTTCGCACATTTTAATTATCGTTTTTCCTTTGCTTTTAGTTCCTACCGACTACAAAACCACACATAGTTTTAATACTACAATCGACTTGCCGGTTATCATTATGATAAGCATTATTCTCCTATTTGATTGTGCATTTCCTTTTGTTATTGATCATTTTGAAAAAGTCGAAAAGCAAAACATACAAAATGAAAAAGAGCTTATGAAAAACAAGCTTGACTATCAACAAATGCAAATGCTTAAAGAAGAAAAGCAAGAATTCAGAAAACTGCGTCACGATTACTTAAATATTATTTCAACAGCAAAAGGCTTTATCGAAATAGACAAACCGGAAAAAGCCTTATCACTATTTCAAAATATCAGTGATGATTTAACAGGACTCAGCGGATTTTCCGTATGTTCAAACGAAACCATCAACACTATTTTTTACACAAAAATTCAACAAGCCAAAGACTTCGGTGTTAATCTAACTGTAAATATAAACGAAAACTTCGGAGTATTAATTGATGAGTATGATTTATGTCGTATTTTGTGCAATTTAATTGATAATTCGCTAAATGCTGCTAAAGAATCCGAAAACAACAAAATTTGTGACTTTAACATCACAATTAACGAAGAAAATGTTGTTATTGACAGTAAAAACAGTTTTAAATCCACAAAGCAAAAAAAGTTCGATAAATCCGGACTGCACGGAAACGGCATAGGAATCATAAAAGAAATTACCTCTGAATATGACGGCACATATTCATCAAAACAAGAAAACAGCGTTTGGTATACAAACATACTATTAAATAACCGATCTGCAAATAAAGCTACTCCCTCCCCGAATTTTTGACTGAATTTAAATTTCACAATATAAAAACAGGACTGCGTATTAATTTATGCAGTCCTGTTTTTATATTCAAAAAATACCGAGGCTCGAATGAGCCTCGGTATTGTATTAGCTTTATGCGATAATGATTAGTCGTTCATCTCTGCGATTGCTGCCTGAGCTGCTGCAAGGCGAGCAATAGGCACACGGAATGGTGAGCATGAAACATAATCAAGACCGATCTTGTGGCAGAATTCAACTGATGTTGGGTCGCCGCCGTGCTCACCGCAGATACCGCAGTGAAGTGATGGGCGAGTTGCCTTACCGTTTTTAACTGCCATTTCCATAAGCTGACCAACACCTGTTGTGTCGAGTCTTGCGAATGGGTCGCTTTCGAAAATCTTCTTGTCATAGTAAGCGTTGAGGAACTTACCTGCGTCATCACGGCTGAAGCCGAATGTCATCTGAGTAAGGTCGTTTGTACCGAAGCAGAAGAACTCAGCTTCCTTAGCGATGTCAGCTGCTGTAAGAGCTGCACGAGGAATCTCGATCATAGTACCAACTTCGTACTTCATTTCTACGCCTGCTGCTGCGATTTCTGCATCTGCAGTTGCAACAACGATATCCTTAACATACTTGAGTTCCTTAGCGTCACAAGCAAGAGGAATCATAATTTCAGGAGCTACTGTCCAATCAGGATGAGCCTTTTGAACATTGATAGCTGCACGGATAACAGCCTTTGTTTGCATCTTTGCAATTTCAGGATATGTAACTGCAAGACGAAGACCACGGTGACCCATCATTGGGTTGAACTCGTGAAGAGATGCGATGATAGCCTTGATTTCTTCAACAGACTTGCCCTGAGCCTTTGCAAGCTTTTCGATGTCAGCTTCTTCTGTAGGAACGAACTCGTGAAGAGGTGGGTCCAAGAATCTGATTGTTACAGGACAACCTTCAAGTGCTTCATAAAGAGCCTCGAAGTCGCCTTGCTGATAAGGAAGAATCTTTTCAAGAGCAGCTTCTCTTTCTTCTACTGTGTCTGAGCAAATCATTTCTCTGAATGCAGCGATTCTGTCTTCTTCAAAGAACATATGCTCTGTACGGCAAAGACCGATACCTTCTGCACCGAGTTCTCTTGCCTTCTTAGCATCGGCAGGAGTATCAGCGTTTGTACGAACCTTAAGCTTTCTGAACTCGTCAGCCCAAGCCATAATTCTGCCGAATTCGCCTGCGATTTGAGCGTCGGTTGTTTCGATAATACCGTCATAGATATTACCTGTTGAACCGTCGATAGAAATGTAATCACCTTCGTGGAATTCCTTGCCTGCGAGAGTGAACTTCTTGTTTTCTTCATCCATATTGATGTCGCCGCAACCTGATACACAGCAAGTACCCATACCACGAGCAACTACGGCAGCGTGAGATGTCATACCGCCACGAACTGTGAGGATACCCTGAGCAGCCTTCATACCTGTGATGTCTTCAGGTGAAGTTTCAAGACGAACAAGAACAACCTTCTCGCCCTTTGCATTCCAAGCTTCTGCGTCGTCAGCTGTGAATACAACCTTACCGCAAGCAGCACCCGGAGAAGCACCCAGACCCTTGCCGATCGGTGTAGCAGCCTTCAGAGCCTTTGCATCGAACTGCGGGTGGAGCAGGGTGTCGAGGTTTCTCGGATCGATCATCAGAACAGCTTCTTCTTCGGTCTTGTGGCCTTCGTCAACGAGGTCGCAAGCGATCTTCAGAGCAGCCTGAGCGGTTCTCTTACCGTTACGGCACTGGAGCATATAGAGCTTCTTGTTTTCAACAGTGAACTCCATGTCCTGCATATCTCTGTAGTGAGTCTCCAGAGTCTTGCATACATCTTTGAACTGTGCGAATGCTTCTGGGAACTTCTGCTCCATCTCGGAAATGTGCATAGGTGTACGAACACCGGCAACAACGTCCTCTCCCTGAGCGTTTGTCAGGAACTCTCCGAACAGACCGTTCTCTCCTGTAGCTGGGTCACGTGTAAATGCAACACCTGTACCACAGTCATCTCCCATGTTACCAAATGCCATCATCTGTACGTTAACAGCTGTTCCCCATGAATAAGGGATATCGTTGTCACGACGATAAACGTTTGCACGTGGGTTGTCCCATGAACGGAATACGGCTTTGATAGCACCCATTAACTGTTCCTTAGGATCAGTTGGGAAATCAGCACCGATTTTTGCTTTATATTCAGCTTTAAACTGTGAAGCAAGCTCCTTTAGGTCTTCAGCTGTCAGCTCAACATCATATGTAACGCCCTTATCAGCCTTCATCTTATCAATAAGCTCTTCAAAATACTTCTTACCAACTTCCATAACTACATCAGAATACATCTGAATAAATCTTCTGTAGCAGTCCCAAGCCCAACGCGGATTGCCAGATGCTTTTGCAAGTGTCTCAACAACCTCTTCGTTCAGTCCAAGGTTCAGGATTGTATCCATCATACCAGGCATGGAAGCTCTGGCACCAGAACGAACGGAAACAAGCAGAGGATTTTCTTTGTCACCGAATTTCTTTCCGGTAACTCCTTCCATTTTGGTGATTGCTTCCATGATCTGACCCATGATCTCATCATTGATCTGTCTTCCGTCTTCATAGTACTGAGTACAAGCTTCAGTTGTGATTGTAAAGCCCTGCGGTACAGGAAGACCAAGGTTTGTCATTTCAGCAAGGTTAGCACCTTTACCGACCAGAAGGTTTCTCATATTAGCGTTACCTTCTGTAAACATGTAAACCCATTTTGCCATTTTACATTTTCCTCCTAAATTATTGTTCTTTTGTAACTATTCAGCATTCTGTTGTGAAGTAACTGAACAGCCACACCTTTCGCACATAAGTAAATATATGTT
>OIYQ01000264.1_pt1 | contig 21573 bp, 20 predicted proteins | sample 1588311 | NCBI WGS metagenome assembly OIYQ01 (sample SAMN03283244) | human gut metagenome | biome: human-associated habitat; material: feces | host: Homo sapiens | place: Peru | collected 2012
TTCTTGTTTGCTAACCGGTGTATTTCCGAAAAGCGAGTGCAAAGGTATAGACTTTTGCGATACCCTCCAAATGTTTTAGCGATTATTTTTCAAAAATGATGGATAATTGACGTAAATCAATGGAATGGGCGGTTTTTTAGACGGGATAGACGGGGATAGATTTTATAGACACTTATAGACGGGATAGACTATTATAGATTGAATATAAACATTTCTTCAGAAGGAAACAAGAATTTATTCTGAATACAGGCAAGAATAAAATGAAAAAAGACGTATCTTTGCAATGTTGTATTAAACCAAACAGAAGAAACTAATAATAAAACATAACAACAAGGAATGAAAAAGCTACTAATATCATGTCTTTCGACAATCATCACCATGACATTGTCGGCACAGACGGTTCAGCACATGAACGACCTGAAGCCTGAGCAGAAATCGGGTGCCATCAACTTGAAACTAACAGGCGAGCTATCGAGTGGACGAAATGGAGACTTTCGTCAAATGCGCGATCTTTGTTTTCAAGTTCATCATATTGACCTTGGCGATGCGCAAAGCCTTGAAATTCCCAAGAACGCATTTCACTCGCGCCATCAACTCGAGACCATCATATTGCCAAAGACCATAAAGACGATTGGCACACAGGCGTTCTTCGCCTGCGACAAATTGAACGCCATCACCATACCACAATCAGTTGAGAACATCGGGGCTGCAGCATTCTCAGGATGCAAGAGAATCAGCGAACTTACCATCGAAGGAAGCCCCAATATTGGCGAATACGCATTCGCTCGCTTAGAAAACCTGAGGACTGTCCGGGTGAACACCAAGGTTCCTCCTAAAGCTGACGTATCCTCATTTTATGGTGTTGAGCCTGGCAAGGTGCGCATCATAGTGCCGAAAGGCAGCGAAGGAGCTTACAAGAAAGCCACAGGCTGGAGCCGATTTTTCACGGAGCCAAAATTCGCCCACGAGGTTAGCGACCCAGAGACTTGCCTTACGCCATACCCATCTGACATGAGCATCGCAAAGGGAGCCAAGCCCATAAACGTTCAGACGGCGTGGAGAATACTGACACCAAAGATGGACGGGCACTCCTATATACTGGATAATGAGGTGAAACAAGCGCGCGAGATCCTCACCGCTCGCATCGGCAACATCGCGAACAGTCGCCAACGCGGCATACAGCTCGTGCTTGCCCTTGACCCTTCGCTCAAGGATGACGAGGCATATACACTGACCGTCAACGCCAAAGGCGTCAACATCAGCGGCAAGACCACACGCGGCGTGTTTTGGGGCTTGATGACACTCGACCAGCTCTTGCGAGGCTCCGGCATGAAAGATTGCGTTGACGCCATTCCACAACTCACCATAAAAGACGTGCCACGCACGCACGTCCGAGAGCTAATGGTCGACCCGGCGCGCACTTTCATTCCTTACGAGGATTTGAAAGGATTCATACCCGAAATGGCACGCTATAAGCTCAACGCCCTTCACCTGCATTTGGTTGACGACCAGGCATGGCGCATAGAGATAAAGAAATACCCACAACTGACCGAGCAGGCCTCATCGCGTTGGGGCATGGACGACATCCAAGCCCCATACAAGGGATTCTACACCCAAGAGCAGATGCGCGACCTCGTGAAGTTCGCCGCACGCTATCACGTGGAAATCATACCAGAGATAGAGATGCCAGGACACGAGGTTGCCGCCATAAGCGTATTTCCCGAGCTTACTTGCCACCAGCGCCAGGTCCCCGTCCGCACCACTTGCGGCGTGTCGAACGAGCTGCTATGTCCTGGCAACGAGTTCACATATGAGTTTCTTGGCAACGTATTCAAGGAACTTGCCGACATCTTCCCGTCGAAATACATTCATCTCGGAGGCGACGAAGCCGGCAACCCAGCCCTCGACTGCTGGACCGACTGTCCAAAATGCCAAGCGCTGAAGCAGAAACTCGGCATAACAACCACCGACCGCTCAGAGAACTGGAAGCTGCAAGGCTATCTCTTCGACCGCATTATAGCTTTGCTGCGCGACAAGTACCACAAGGTTCCGATGTTCTGGTATGAGACCGACTTCAAGAAGATACAGCCAGGCTGCGTCACCTTCGCATGGCGCAACGGACTGACCGACAAGGCTCTCGACGCTGCCGTGGCAAACAACGCGCGCATAATGCTTTGCCCGGGCGAGCACTGCTATTTCGACTACCCCATGGCCAAAGGCGACATGCCAGAGAAGAACTGGGGCATGCCCGTCACTTCGCTAAAAGACACCTACTCGCTCGACCCAGCATGGGGAAAGGACAAAAACTTCGAGAGCAACAACCTCTTCGGCGTGGCTGGCACGCTATGGAGCGAGTGCATCACGTCGCCAGAACGAATCTACTATCAGGCCTATCCTCGAGCCATAGCCCTTGCCGAGGCAGGATGGAGCCCGCAGGAGAAACGCTCATGGGAGTCGTTCCTGAAACGCATGCGCCCGATGGCAAAAGACATGATGCGCCGCGGAATATCATTCTCTATGGAATATTAAGCCGACGATAACAAATTACACATATTATACATACATGATGAAAATCAGAACCACACTTCTTTTATCAGCCGTGGCATTGGCAACCTTTTCGACCAATGCCTTTGCCACCCAAAAGAAAGGCACCAAGACAAACAGGAACACAAAAGCGAGGATGGAGACCGGCATGCGCACAATAACAGAAGACGCGGCACGCGCCCACGTCTATTTCCTTGCCGACGACTTGCTCGAGGGGCGAAGGGCCGGGGAGCGGGGCTCACGCATAGCCAAGCGATACATAGAGTCGCGGATACGCGAAATCGGGCTCAAGCCCCTGCTCGGCGACTCATACGAGCAGCCTTTTGAGGCTTGCGGCGTACAAAGGCTAAAGCGAAGTCCTCGTTTTTACGTAAACGCCGACTCGATTGCCAAGATAAAGAAAGGCGTTTACCAGTCGCTCGCCCTAAGCAATGTGCTTGCCATGTTGCCAGGACAGAAAAGCGACGAATATGTAGTGGTGGGAGCACACCTCGACCATGAGGGGCAATACGCGGACGTGGCTGGCGACGGAATATACAACGGGGCCGACGACAATGCCTCGGGCGTGTCGGCCGTGTTGCAGATAATGAAGGCATTTGCGGCAAGCGGTGAGCAACCCGAACGCACAGTGGTATTCGCCTTCTGGGACGGCGAAGAATACGGACTGCTTGGCTCACAATATTTCACCGACCATTTCAGCGGAATGGCAAAAGTGAAAGGTTATCTCAACTTCGACATGGTGGGGAGCGGCACTGACAGCAAATACCTCATGTACTTCTTCACGGCGGCACATCCAAGACTTGGAGAGTGGCTCAAGAACGACATCAACAAATACAAGTTCAATACCTTCGAGCCCGACTATCGCGCATGGGAGAATCCCGTTGGAGGCAGTGACCAACAGTCGTTCCACCTCAAGGGCGTGCCAATAGTATGGTATCACACCGGCGGACAGCCACACTACAACCAGCCCTCTGACGAGGCCCCGACATTGAACTACCCGAAGCTCACCGACATAACGCGCGCCTCGTATCTCACTGCATGGCACCTGGCAAACGAAACGGCCTATTAAGACTGTCACGAAAAACTCATAGAGCAAAAAAAGTTTACTGGCAGAAGCTATGTTTACGATTATTTTAATACCTTTGCATCCTTGTATACAAACATATTAAAAATCGAATTGTTTTCATAGCATTATGAAAAGACTTCAAAAAATCACATTGACGCTGTTAGCCAGCGTTCTTCTTACCCTCGGCTGCCATGCCGAAGGAAAATTCGTGCCATTCAAATATGGCAATTTCGACACTTGGGTCGTCCGTCACGTTCATGAGTCATCAGTAATAGGCGGCAACACGAAGACCCTCTATGAGATTGGTCCCCATCATGAGATAACTGGCGAGAAGCCATACGTGAACCTTGGCGGCTCGCCCTGGGGCACAAGTAACGTGATGGCAAAAGTGATGGGAGTGGTAAAGACCAACAATTCCGTTTACCGCGACGTACACGGTTCCGGTCATTGCGCCAAGATGGAGACCCACATAGAGACCTGCAAGGTGCTCGGCCTAATGAATATCAAGGTGCTCGCGGCCGGCAGCATATTCCTTGGCGACATGAAAGAACCCATCACCGGCACCAAGGAAGGCGTGAAGGCATTAAACTGGGGCATACCATTCAAGTTTCGCCCAAAAGCCGTCAGGTTCGACTATCGCGTCCATGTGCCTGGAAGCAAGAACCGAATCAAGCAGACTGGTTTCTCAAAGGCTTCCACCGTGGCTGGTCCTGACTATTGCATCGCCGTGCTGTACCTGCAGAAGCGCCACGAGGACGCCAAGGGAAACATCACCGCGCAGCGCGTGGGCACCATGGTCGTGAAATACGGCAAGTCGACCAACGGCTGGGTCAACGGAGCCACCTATGAGATACACTATGGCAACATTACGGGCAAGTCGTTCTATAATGCCGCCACCATGGGACTTCGCTCCACCGATTACGCCCGCAACTCCAAGGGCAAGAGCGTGATCGTGCACGAGACGGGATGGGCATCGCCATCTGAGAGCCCGACACACATCATATTACAGTTCTCGTCCAGCCACGGCGGCGCTTTCGTGGGCACTGTCGGAAACACGTTCTGGGTGGACAACGTTGGCCTTGTTTACTAATGAGACTATCACTTATATCACTTCTCATGCTCCTCGCCACGACAAACGCCGTGGCCGTGGAGCATTCCGACTCGGTCACGACGACAAGGAAGCGAAGCGTCGTGACCCGCTTTCTCGACTATTTCAACGATGCCAACAAGAGCAAGAAGAAACGTGGCATCGATTTCTCCATCATAGGAGGCCCACACTACAGCACCGACACGAAGCTCGGCATAGGGCTCGTGGCTTCGGGACTGTACCATTCAGCCCAACGCGACAGCCTGCTGCCACCAAGCAACATATCCGTGTTCAGCGACTTCTCAACCGTGGGTTTCTACATGATTGGCATACGTGGCACACATATATTCCCGGGTGACAGCCAACGCATTGACTATACCACATATTTCTATTCCTTCCCAAGCTATTTTTGGGGAGTGGGATTTGACCAGGGCGACAACGATGACAACAAGAGCAAGCTCAAGCGTGGCCAGGCACAAGTGAAGGCCAGCTGGTTGTTTCGCGCGTCGGGCAACCTGTTCATAGGCCCGACATTCTCGTTCGATTACATCAACGCGCACCATATCGACAACCCTGAGCTTCTCGGCGGGCAACGCCACACCACGACAAACATAGGAGCCGGCCTCACCTTGCTCTACGACACCCGTGACAACCTCACGGCCCCAAAACGCGGCATGTACCTGTCGCTGCAACAGGTGTGCCGTCCGCGATTCATGGCAAACCATTACGCCTTCTCCTCCACCGCCCTGCGCACCAGTGGATACATACCCATATCCTCCGCGACATTGATAGCACTCGACTTCCGCACGGAGTTCAACTATGGCAACCCAGCTTGGGGCATGATGGCCCAACTCGGAGGCAGCAACACCATGCGAGGCTACTACGAGGGCCGTTATCGCGACAAGAACAAGATGGAGGGTGAGATTGAGCTTCGCCAACACGTGTGGAAACGCAACGGCATCGTGGCATGGGCAGGCCTGGGCACGGTGTTCAACAAGTTCAGCTCGATGAGGGCGCGCAACGTCCTGCCCAACTTCGGCTTGGGCTACAGGTGGGAGTTTAAGAAGAATGTCAACGTGCGCCTCGACTACGGTTTCGGCAAGTCTGGGCAAAGCGGATTCCTCTTCAACATCAATGAGGCTTTTTAAGACAGCCCACATACCCTATTTTACCAACAACGACTAATGAGCAATAAGCTACATTTCATACTATCCCCCAAATTTCTTTTCTGCTACGCGGTCATCGCGCTGGCCGTGCCAAACATGGCATTGTCGATAACAGACCACATGCCCATCGTGGCCGCGATAGCAAACATTGTCCTGCCCTTGTCGGCATACGCCATCGTCATGTCGCTCTCGCGTCGACCTGGCAGGCAGGTATGGATTCTCTTCCCATTGGTGTTCTTCGCAGCCTTCCAAATGGTGCTTGTCTATCTCTACGGTGGCGGCGTGATAGCGACAGACATGTTTCTCAACCTCATCACGACCAACCCCGGCGAGGCCATGGAACTGCTCGACAACCTCGTGCCGGCGGTCACGGGAGTCTTCGTGCTCTATCTTCCGCTGCTCATAATAGCGGCCATGCAATGGTCGCGCCATATCACGCTTGGCACAGCCGCGCGCCGACCCATTCGCCGCCTTGCCATTATTGTCGGGGCTGTGGCCGCAATGCTCACCGCCGCGCTCTACGCTGTTTATCCCAAGGGCGAGGAAAAGGCTGGCCGGTTCGAGTACAGGGTCGAGAACAATCTCTACCCCATTAACGTATTCTATAATCTCTACCTCGCCATTCACGAGAGTTGGCTCTCCGCCCATTATCAAGAAAGAGTGGCTGGCTACCGTTTCGACGCGGTATCACGACACGACAACGACTCCACCGAGGTTTACATATTGGTCATTGGCGAGACGGCACGATCGCGCGATTTCCAGCTTTACGGATACCCACGGCAGACCAACCCCATGCTATCCAAGGAGAAAGGACTGATGGTGTTCAAGGGCGTTCGCTCGCAATCCAACACTACCCACAAGAGCGTTCCCATGCTCCTGACAGCCTCAACCGCCGAGGGCCATGACCGTCTATACCATGAGAAAGGCATAATAGCGGCATTCCGCGAAGCCGGATTCCACACGGCTTTCTTCTCCAATCAGCAACGCAACCACTCGTATATCGACTTCCTCGGCGAAGAGGCCAACGACGTTTGCTTCATACGTGAACACCTTGCCAACAAGTTCACCTACGACTCGCAGCTCTTGCCATACGTGAGGCGTGAACTCGCGAAGCATCCGAAAAAGTTGTTCATGGTGCTGCATATGTATGGCTCACATTTCAACTATCGCGACCGTTACCCAAAGGCTGACGCGCGTTTCCTGCCCGACTTGCCCACCGAGGCAAAGGCGAAGAACCGCCGCCAACTGCTCAACGCATACGACAACACCATCTTGGAGACCGACCGTTTCCTCGCCAACCTCATATCCATGCTTAAAAAGCAATGCTGCATATCGGCTTTGCTCTATACCTCCGACCACGGCGAGAACATCTTCGACGACAGCCGCAAGCTGTTCCTTCATGCCTCACCACGTCCATCTACTTACGACACTGACGTGCCGTTGATGATATGGACGTCAGGTGGATACGACCGTTTGTATGCGTCAATCCTAACCGCTCTAAGGCGAAATGTGGGCAAGGGGGTTGAGTCCAACGCCTCGGTGTTCCCCACAATGCTCTCTATAGGTGGCATAAAGACTAAATTGCATCTCGACAGCCTGTCGCTTGCCAACCCTGCCTACAAGCTCGGCACGCGCTATTATCTTAACGACCACAACCATGCGGTTCCTTTGTCGGCATACGGCATAAGATGACCGCACATTAACATTTACCACAAGACAAGACCATGATACCAAAGGATTTCGCGGAATACACACGACGGCTTATGGGCGACGAGCTCTACTCCATACTTGAAAACGGATTGTCGCAAGACGCTCCCGTGAGCGTGCGCCTAAACCCCTTCAAGACCCACGATGGCCTTGACGGTTGCGAGCGGGTGCCATGGTGCGAATGGGGCTACTGGCTCCCAGACCGTCCGGCGTTCACCTTCGACCCCTTGCTTCACGCCGGACTGTATTACGTTCAAGAAGCGTCGTCAATGTTCGTCACCGAAGCCGTAAGGCAATGCATTGAACGTGGCGTCATACCACAAGAGCCACTGCTTGCAGCCGACATCTGCGCGGCTCCTGGAGGGAAGTCAACCGCCCTGCGCTCCATACTGCCCGAAGGCAGTCTGCTCTTCAGCAACGAGCCTATGAAACAGAGGGCAAGCGTGCTTAAAGAGAACATCGTGAAGTTCGGGCATCCCGATGTCATCGTCACAAACAATTTCCCACGCGACTACAAGAAGACAGGACTTCTGTTTGACCTCGTGGTGGCCGACGTGCCTTGTTCCGGCGAGGGAATGTTCCGCAAGGACGCCGGGGCCATTGACGAATGGAGCGCGCAGAACGTGGAGAAATGCCGCCTGCTGCAGCGGTCCATCATAGAAGACATCTGGCCATGCCTAAGACCTGGCGGCACGCTCGTCTACTCCACCTGTACTTTCAACGCCCACGAGGATGAGGAAAGCGTACAATGGATAGCCGACACACTGGGAGCCGACTTCATGGCCTTGGACGTTCCGGAGCAATGGAATATCACGGGCGCGCTCGTTGGCACGGCGCCTTGCTACCGCTTCATTCCTGGCCGCACACGCGGCGAGGGACTGTTCATGGCCGTGCTAAGGAAGAATGGCGCAAACAAGAAAGAAAGGGCAATAACGACTGAAAACAAGGGAAAAGCCAACAAGAAGAAAGCCTCAGAATTGGACAAGTGGTTGATTGGCGACTTCTCCGTGGTGGAAGCCAACGATGGTCTTAGGGCGATACCGTCTCGATGGCTTGCCATATATAATAACGTGGTGAAAAAGCTTCACGTCATCCACGCCGGCGTGGAACTGGGCGTGAAAAAAGGCAAGGACATAATTCCCGACACGTCGCTCGCGCTCAGCACGGCTCTCAACAAGTCGACATTCCCACAAGCCGAACTTGACACGGCCCAAGCGGTCAATTACCTTAGGAAAGAGGCCGTGACACTGCCCACGGGCGCGCCTCGCGGCTTTACCCTTGTCACTTACCGCCAACAACCGTTGGGCTTCGTGAAAAACATTGGCCAACGGGCCAACAACATCTATCCGCAAGAATGGAAAATAAAAAGCTCTCATATCCCATCGTCAGCATCATCGTTGCCATGGCACGCAACCGGGCGATAGGCATCGACGGCACACTGCCTTGGCACCTGCCGGATGACCTCGCCCATTTCAAGGATACTACTTGGGGGCATGCCATAATCATGGGCAGGCACACCTTCGAGTCGCTGCCCCATGGAGCATTGCCGGGACGACGCAACATTGTGGTTAGCACCACACTAAGCACTCTGCCCGGCTGCGAGGTGTGCGCCTCATTGGACGAGGCATTGGGCATTTGCGCGCAAGATGTGGAAAAAAGCTCTCGCGAGGAAGTCTTCATCATCGGAGGCGCGGCTCTATATAAAGCGGCCTTGCCATTAGCCAAACGAATGTATATGACGCTCGTGGACCAGGAACCCACTAATGCCGACACGTTCTTTCCCGAATTCGACACCGGCCAATGGCGGGAAACAGAACATGAACAGCACAAGGGATTCGCGTTCACGCTATGGACATTAAAAAAGTAATCATGGACAAGAAGACACAAGCATACCTCGATTTTCTGCGTTTCAGCATAAACGAGAATACGGAAGTTCCAAGTTCGGCGAAAAACATCGACTGGGAAGGGCTTTTACAGTTCGGGGCAAAGCAGTGCGTGCGTGGAGTATTGTTTCTCGGAATGAAAAAGCTGGGAACCACAAACAATCACCCTTCCTTTGAACAGCTTGGGCAGTGGTTGGCATCGGTATCAGCCATCAAGAAGGCGAACGTGCAGGTTTACCGTGACGCCTCCTTATTGACGAGAGTGTTCAAGAAAGAGACCGGACTGGACAGTGTGGTGCTGAAAGGGCAGGCAAATGCCATCAAGTATCCAGACCCTTATATCCGTGAGCCTGGCGACATCGACCTATGGACAATGGCTTCCACAAAACAGGCCATAAAATGGGTACGGAGCCACGACCCCAAGGCAAACATAGAATACCACCATATCGACATGAGGGGCTTGCGCACACCAGTAGAGGTGCATTACGTGCCATCTTTCGTGGGCAACCTCTTTTACGAATTGCGACTGCGGCATTATTTCAAAAAGGAAAAAACCAAGCAGTTTGGCAACATGGCTACATTGCCAGACGGTTTGGGTGAGATTGGAGTGTTGTGCCCTCAATTCGATTGCCTGTTCCAACTGTCGCACATGATGCACCACTTCTTCTTCGAGGGACTGGGCTTCCGACAAGTAATCGACTTTTATTACCTTCTTCGTTCAATGCCCACTATAGACAAAGGCATCATGGCCGAGGTCAAGCGCCTAAACATGCGCAAGTTCACCGCCGCCATGATGTTCATCATGCACGACATCCTGGGACTGGAAGAAGAGAAACTGCTCTGCGAGCCTGATTCCAAGATTGGCACCATGATACTCGAGGAGATGCTTCATGCCGGCAACTTCGGCTACCATGACGACAGGTACGAATTTTCCAACCTTCCCCTTTGGCGGCAATATCTTCTTGAGACCTACCGCAACTTCCACTTCGCCAAGACTTTCCCCTCAGAGACCGTCTTCGGCAGGCCTTTGTCGCGCTTCTGGCATGCGGCCTACAAGCTTTGGCTATCGTCCATGGCAGGCTGATCACTGAAGTCTATCGGCAACTGCCTGTCGATGACGGCATTGAAGCTGACGATTGTCTCCGAGCGCGAAAGGCCCAATGGCTGAAGCTTGTCGTGGATTATGTTGAGAAGGTGGTGGTTGTTGTGGGCGAATATCTTGATAAACATGTCGAAACCACCCGTGGTGTAGTGGCATTCAGTAACCTCTGGAATCTGCCTCAACTTCTCCACCACCGTATCAAACTTCTCGGGATTCTTCAAGTACAGGCCAACATAGGCGCAAGTCTCATAGCCTATTTTCTCCGGGTCTATGATAAACTGTGAACCCTTGATGATACCGAGAGACGTGAGTTTCTGGATGCGCTGATGAATAGCGGCTCCACTGACATTGCACGCCCTTGCCACCTCAAGGAAAGGTATACGTGCGTCACTTTGAATAAGTTGCAGGATTTTTTTGTCTAATGCATCAATAACTTGACGTGCCATTATATAAGAATATCTTTTAATTACAAGGCAAAGTTACGAACTTTTCTAATAATCCGCAATTTTTTCAGTCTTAATATTTCCAAAGTCTCACATTGATGATATTTTCACGCTGCATTAGACGACCCGCCTCATGGAAGGGCAATGGCTATTTTTCCGCGCCATTGACTCTTTTATCTGTAGCCGAATAGTTTATGCGATACGCCTTGGCCTCCCTGAGGGCTTGCTTGACGTCGCTTATTATTCCCATCCTGGTGCCACGGTCAGCCTTTATCGACACAGTCATCTGCTCCTGGTCTTCCGGCGACATTCTGTTTCGTTCCGCCGACACATAGTCGGCCACCTCCGACGGTGAGATGAACTTATCGTTGAGTTGTATTCTGGTGGCGTTGCCGTAAACCTTGCGCAACTCCGCGGTTGGGCGACCTATATATATGTATGTCACCGAGGTCTTCTTGGTAAGTCGGGGCAGTTCCGTGCCCTGCGGCGTGCGAAACTTCACCTTGACCGTTTCCTTCTGCATGTGCGTGACAATCATGAAGAAGAACAGCACCGTGAAAATGAGGTCGGGCAGCGACGCGGTATTAAGCCCTGGCACCTCATGCCTTCTGCGTTGAAACATTCTCATTGTTCGCCTCCTTTCCCATTGTATTGTTCGGCTATGCGTTGCGGGCAATCGTCTTTCACCTTGTCGCGTTGCGCTTGCGACAATGCCGCGTAATGGTTGCCGAAAAGCCTCAAAGCCGTTTGCTCACGCAAGTCGCGATAGGCGGCCACGAGTTCCTGCTGCATGGCGAAATAAGAATCGTAGCTTGCCTGCGGGTCAACGTTTACGGTGACGAGATGGCGTTTGCCCAAGCGTTTCACGAAGCTCTCAACCTCATGGCGCAACTTGCCCACAGGAAAGGGCTTGTCGTCGACCGTCAGTTGGCTCTCGGCGTTGATGGCGAGCCTCAACGTCGTGCCTTTCTCCACGAACGACTGTTGCACGTCGTCCTTGCCCGTTGGGGTGAGCTGCCGCCTCAGTCCCTTGTCGATGTCCATGTTGGTCGTGACAAGGAAAAAGATCAGGAGCATGAACGAGATGTCTGCCGTTGACGTGGTGTTAAGACTCGGCACATGTCGTGATTTACGCTTGAACATCATGGCTTGCGAATGTATTTTGTGGCACCGTACACGACCGCCGCGATGGCCACGAATATCATGGCCAACGAAGTGGAGACGAACATGCCCGAGGCTTTAAGCCAAAACGTGTCAGTGTAATTGAGCCCATTGATTCTCATTGGGGCTGACGACGCCAACAGGAATGTCAGGAGCAGCATCAAGGCCGTGCCCGCGGCTACTGCCAACCCTATCTTTCTCACGGGAATGTTGTTGACGACGCGTTCGCCGCCCTTGTTCACCTTGCCGCTCCATATCGCCGACCACGCTGCCACGCCAATGGCTCCCGCCGTGAGCAGCAGCATGAGCACGAGGAGCACGTCGGTGAACAACGGCGCGTTGAAGTTGCCATCTTCGTCATAAGGCCGGTTGAACCCGACAAGCCAGAAGAGCGCGAACACCAGCACGGTGACGCCGCTCAGCACGTAGAGCACCCGCGAGGGCAACTTTCTATAATCCATTGTCATAGGTCAGCCCTCCTTGTTGGCGTTCTTGTATCGGGCAATAGCGTCCATAAGCGTTATGGCCGACTCTTCCATCTGCGACGTGAGGTGGTCAATCTTCGAGAGTATGTAGTTGTAGAACAGCTGCAGGATGAGCGCCGCTATTATGCCGAAAATCGTGGTGATGAGCGCCACCTTCATGCCTGCCGCTACAATGGTCGGGCTTATGTCGCCAGCGGTCTGTATCTGGTCGAACGCCATCACCATGCCCACCACGGTGCCGAGGAATCCGAGCGACGGTGCCATGGCTATGAAAAGCGTTATCCACGAGCATCCTTTCTCCAGGTTGGCGTCCTGCACCGAGCCATAGCTCACGATGCTCCGCTCTATGTTGTCCATCTTCTCGTCTATGCGCTCCAGGCCCTGATAGCATATCGACGCCACTGGTCCGCGAGTGTCACGGCACTGCGCCTTTCCGGCCTCTATGTCGCCATTCTCCACATGCTTGCTGAGGTCGGCCATAAACTTCTTGGCGTCTATCTCGCACAGGCTGAGGTATATGATGCGTTCTATGCAGAAGGCGAGGCCAAGCACCAAAGCCAAGGCCACGAACGACATGAAGCCCGCGTTACCCTCGATAAACTTTGTCTTGAGCGACTTGTAAAAGCCCTGACCCTCCTCTGCCGGCATGCCGGCGTCGCCATCAAGATCCGCGGTGGAGGCCGCGCTGTCGGCATCCATCAGCGAATCTGTCGCGGCGTCGTCAACGGCTGCCGACGCCGTGTCGGCTTGTTGACTGGAAGACGGCTGCTTGGCGCTTGAGGATTGGGCCTTCGGCGCGGCCGTTGACAACTCCGTCGCGGCCTTGCCTGCCGACGGCTTTTCCGCCCAGGCCGTGGAGACACAAAAGACGAGGGCGACACAAACTATAACATTGGCAAACGAAAACAACGGTTTGCCTTTCTTGTTAACTTTTTTGTAAGACATATTCCTTAATTAAAATCACGGCAAAGTTACTCCAATTTATGCTTTAAGCAAAGAAAAAGACATAAGTTTATGCGATTTTTTCGTAACTTAACGATAGCCTTTTTGAAATGGCTTCACAAGTGGCGCGGACTTATTGCCAGTGAAAAAATATTTTGCAAATAAAACAGGCAAAGGGGCAGTCTTTACGTTTTTCTTCGTATCTTTGCATTACAACTATTCCGCAAATACAACCCACAGTAATGGAAAAATGTAATTTTGTCACGATTGCCGACCTTGACAAGCAGCAACTTCTCTATCTCCTTCAGATGGCAGAAGAGTTTGAGCTCCACCCCAATCGTGAACTTCTCAAGGGCAAGGTCGTAGCCACCCTTTTCTTTGAACCGTCAACCCGCACTCAACTGTCGTTCCAGACTGCGGCAAACCGCCTCGGGGCACGCGTCATTGGTTTCTCCGACGCCAAGACCTCAAGCACGACCAAAGGCGAGACTCTCAAGGACACCATCCTCATGGTGAGCAACTATGCCGACATCATCGTGATGCGCCACTTCATTGAAGGCGCCGCGCAATATGCCTCGGAAATCGCGCCCGTGCCTATCGTCAACGCCGGCGACGGCGCGCACATGCACCCCTCTCAATGCCTTCTCGACCTTTACAGCATCTACAAGACACAAGGCACTCTCGAGAACCTCAACATCTATCTCGTGGGCGACTTGAAATACGGTCGTACCGTCCACTCGCTTATCATGGCCATGCGCCACTTCAACCCCACGTTCCATTTCATAGCTCCCAAGGAGCTCGCCATGCCGCAAGAGTATAAGGACTATTGCGCAGCCAACGGCATACGCTACGTGGAGCACGCGGAGTTTACCGAGGAAGAGATTGCCGACGCCGACATATTGTATATGACGCGCGTGCAGAAGGAGCGTTTCTCCGACCTCATGGAATATGAGCGCGTGAAGAACGTCTACATCCTCCGCAACTCCATGCTCGGCAAGGCAAAGCCCAACATGAAAATCATGCACCCGCTGCCAAGGGTCAACGAGATTGCTTACGACGTTGACGACAACCCGCACGCCTACTACATACAGCAGGCCAAGAACGGCCTCTTCGCTCGCGAGGCCATCTACTGCCACTGTCTCGGCATTACGCTCGACGAGATAAGAAACGACAAGACCATCATTGAGTGAGAACGAGGAAAACAAAACAAAGACACCATGTCAAAGAAAGAACTTCAGGTCGCCGCCATTGAGAACGGCACCGTTATCGATCACATCCCGGCCGACAAGACATACCAGGTGGTGAAGCTGTTGCGCCTTGAGGAGATAAGCACTCCCGTCACCATCGGCTACAACCTCCCGTCAAGCAAGATGGGAAGGAAAGGCATAATAAAAATCGCCGACAAGTATTTCTCCGACGAGGAGATAAACCGCCTCTCCGTGGTGGCGCCAAACATCGTGCTCAACACCATACACAACTACACCGTGGTGGAGAAGAAGCGCGTGGAGACACCACTGGAGTTGCACGGCATCGTGAAGTGCAACAACCCCAAGTGCATCACCAACAACGAGCCGATGAAGACCTATTTCAACGTGGACAAGGCGAAAGGTCTCGTAAGGTGCCACTATTGCGACAAGGAGCAACGACTCGACGAGGTCACACTGGTATAAACGAGACTGAAACATCAACCTAACTATAATCCGGACGATTATGCAGCAAGACACCAAGATTTTTGAGCTCATCGAACAGGAGCACCAACGCCAACTCAGGGGCATGGAGCTCATCGCCAGCGAGAACTTCGTTTCCGACGAGGTCATGGCGGCCATGGGCAGTTACCTCACCAACAAATATGCCGAGGGTCTCCCCGGCAAGCGCTACTACGGCGGCTGCCAAGTGGTGGACCAGGTGGAACAACTCGCCATCGACCGCGTGAAGCGTCTCTTCGGCGCCGAGTTCGCCAACGTGCAACCCCACTCCGGCGCGCAGGCCAACCAAGCCGTGTTGCTCGCCGTGCTCAAGCCTGGCGACACCTTCATGGGTCTCGACCTCGACCAGGGCGGCCACCTGTCTCACGGCGCAAGCGTCAACACCTCCGGCATACTCTACCACCACATAGGCTATACCCTCTGCCGCGAGACCGGTCGCGTGGACTACGACGAGATGGAACGCCTCGCCTTGGAGAACAAGCCGAAGCTCATCATCGGCGGCGGCTCGGCCTACAGCCGCGAATGGGACTATGAGCGTATGCGCAAGATTGCCGACGAGGTTGGCGCGTTGCTCATGATAGACATGGCGCACCCTGCCGGACTCATTGCGGCCGGACTGCTGAAGAACCCCGTGAAATATGCCCACATCGTGACAACGACGACCCACAAGACCCTTCGCGGCCCTCGTGGAGGCGTCATACTCTTGGGCAAGGATTTCGACAACCCTTGGGGCTTGCGCACCAAGAAAGGCGAGCTGAAGAAGATGAGCCAGCTCATAAACTCCGCCGTCTTCCCAGGCAACCAGGGCGGACCGCTCGAACACGTGATTGCGGCCAAGGCCGTGGCCTTCGGCGAGAACCTCCAACCGTCATGGGTTGATTATGCAAAACAGGTCAAGGCCAACGCCGCGGTGCTCGCGCAAGACCTCATCGACAAGGGCTTCGCCATTGTCTCAGGCGGCACCGACAACCACTCCATGCTGCTCGACCTCAGGCCTAAGTACCCCGACCTCACGGGCAAGGTGGCGGAGAACGCGCTCGTGGCAGCCGACATCACGGTGAACAAGAACAAGGTGCCTTACGACGAGCGCTCGGCGTTCCAGACATCGGGCATCAGGCTCGGCACAGCTGCCATGACCACTCGTGGCGCCAAGGAAGACATGATGCACCTCATTGCCGACCTCATCGACGAGGTGCTCGCCGACCCTGAGAACGACAATGTGATAAAGAGCGTGCGCGAGAAGGTGAACGCCACGATGAGCGACTATCCCCTCTTCGCTTATTAACAAGAACAACAAATCACACATATATAATATCACAATGAACAGAACAGAACTCATAGCAAAGGTGGCAGAGCGCGCGCAAGTGTCAAAGGCCGACGCGGCGAAGTGCCTCAACACCGTTCTCGGTGTCATTGCCGACAACCTCACCAAAGGTGACAAGGAGCTTACCCTGCCCGACTTCGGTCGTTTCTACGTAAAGCAGGTGCCTGAGCGCCAGGGCGTCAACCCTCGCACAAAGGAGAAAATCACTATCGAGGCTCACGAGAAGCTGATATTCAAGCCCTCCGACAACCTCGACCTCTACACTCGCAAGCACTGCTAAGCAACAAGGAAAAGCCATTGGGGACGGTCATGCGTAAGGGCCGTCCCCTTTTTCATTTACGCACACGACAAGAAGGCATGGAGACCAACAACAACACATGGATGACGCACGGGAAGCATGGCAACGACAGGGGCGACTGGCCGCTGAGCATCGTCGTCTTCGAGGACGACCCATACCATTTCAGGCTTCTCCAACACCATCTCACCGCCATAAACCCCAACCATGAGATAATGGGGCCGTTGACGACGACCGAGGCGGGCAAGGCCTTCTTCTCCTACCACCAAGACGTGGATCTCATCATAGCCGACATCAGCCTGAGCGACGGACTGGTGTTCGACGCGCTCGCCTACGCACCCGACGACATCCCCGTAATCTTCACCACGGCCCACAAGGACTATGCCCTCGAGGCCTTCCGCCACAACAGCCTTTGCTATCTGCTGAAACCCATCAGCGAACGCGCCTTGGCAAAGGCGATAAAGAGGACCATGCCGCTGATAAGAAACGCCAGGCACGACTTGGGAAACGACATGCCAGCACATGGCACCTACGGCACCCAGCACCGCCACGACTTCCTCGTGAAGACGGCGACAGGCGAGCGACGCGTATACGCGCCAATGTTGCGATACGTGGCCTCTGAAAACAAGTCAACTTACCTGCACCTCATCGACGGTGAGTCGTTCACGCTCGACCTGACGCTGGAAGAGCTCGCAAGGCAACTTGACCCCGTGGCCTTCATGCGCGTGAACCGCAAATACATCATACCCAAGGAACAGGTAAGGGGATTCGAACATCTCGCCAACGGCAGAATCCGGCTTGAACTGTATGGAGACGCTTGCCCGGAGATAATTGTAAGTCGCACACATCGCAACGAAGTGTGCGAATGGTTGGGGAAACAATAACGGTTCATCCTACTAAAACGACATTTCGGTATATTATACAGCCCTCGCGCCATCTTTCCTTCACAATAGCGTTACCTTTGTTTCACGAAAAGAACACAACAGGTAACAAACAGAATAAAAATGGAAATAAAGAACGAGACTTTAAGAAAGCTATTCGAGACCCATTACACATGGATTGAGGGGTTCAACCGCAACGTGCGCCGCTACTACGACCGCCTGGCGATGATAGACCCCTACTCCAACCGTCAATGGACATACAAGGAACTCAACAACGAGGTGAACCGCTTTGCCAACACGCTGCTTGAAGATGGCTTCGAGGGTGGCGACGTGGTCATGGTGATGACGCAAAACTGCCCTGAGTTTGCCTTCGCCTACATATCCACGCAGAAGATTCACGGTGTGATGTCGCCCGTGAGCTTCCGCCTGAGCGCCGGAGAGCTCGCGCAAAACCTCAGCGACTCAAAGCCGAAGGTGATAATCTTCGACAACAAGCGCAAGGACACGGTGCTGCAAGCGGTGAAGATAAGCGGCTTGCAGCCCAAGCGCCTCATCGTCACCGACGGCATCACCGACATGAACGTCGTTTCCTATCACGACTATGTCGACGTGGCTTCCAACCGCGAGCCGATGGTCGCCGAGCCTCTCAACATCTACGAGGAAACCACGCGCCTCTATACCTCCGGCACCACCGGCAGGGCCAAGGGCGTGCCATTGACTTCCATCAACGAGGTGCTGTCGGCCCACGACATCATGATCCACTTCCCCATGAGCTTCCGCGACGTCACGCTGAACACCACGCCATGGTTCCACCGCGGCGGCATCCACTGCGGCGGTCCCTGCCCCACGTTCTACGCCGGCGGCACGCTCGTGGTGATGAACAAGTTTGACGCCGTGAACACGCTTCGCTACGTGTCGCGCTATCACATAACATTCGTCATCGGCGTGCCCACGGTGCTCGAGGAGCTTGCCGACGCGCAAGAGAAAAACAACTACGACCTGTCATCCCTCTCGGGCATCATCACCATGGGCTCGCCCCTGGAGCGCTCCGCATGCCTGCACTACCAGAAGGTGCTCACGCCAAACATCTACAACGGCTATGGCACCACGGAGACGCTGTGGAACACCTTCCTCCGCCCGTTCGACTTGCCAGAGTATGCCGGCACGGCAGGCGCGTCGATGGTCGACGACGACGTGCGCGTGGTGAAAATCTACGAGGACCACAAGGCGGAACCCGACGACGTGGCGGCAATGGACGGCCAGGAGATTGGCGAGGTCGTGATATGCTCGCCAGCGAAGTCGCCTTACATGTATTTCAACAACGAGGAGGAGACCAACAACAAGTATCACAACGGATTCATCTACACGGGCGACCTCGCCACATGGGATAAGAACCAATACATCACCATCCTCGGCCGCAAGGACGACATGATAATATCATCGGGCGAGAACATCTACCCGACAGAGATTGAGGAAGTGCTCAACAAGAACCCAAAGGTGAAAGACTGCATCGTGACATCGGTTCCCGACAAGATTCGCGGACAGGTAGTTACGGCCTACGTGGTAAGAGCTGGCCACAGCCTCAAGCCTGAGGATCTTGACCAGTTCTGCAAGGACTCACCCGACATCGCCAACTTCAAGCGCCCGCGTTTCTACCGTTTCGTGGAGCAGATCCCGCGCAACGCCACGGGCAAGAAGCTGCACGTGAAAATCAAGGAAATAGCCAAGGACGACCTCGTCAACGGCTTGCTTTACAGGGTCTGACACATGATCGACATCCTTCCACGAGGCTTGCGGCCGCGTGGAAGGAAACAAGATATAAAAATGATGATAGACAAGGAACAAAAGGTAGAATACCACCACTCCATGTCCATCCAACTGCGCTGGATGGACGCCGACGCCTTCGGGCATGTAAACAACACCATGTATTTCCAGTTTTACGACACGGCGAAGATGGAATATTTCCGCACGGTGTGTCCGGGGCTCGTAGGCAAGCTCGCCATCGTCACCGTGCACATTGAGGCCGACTTCATGCAGCAGGTCTATACCAAGGAAGGCGAGGTGACGGTACAGTCGGCCATCACGCACATAGGCAACAGCAGCTTCACCATAAGGCAACGGCTCGTGGGCAAGGACGGCCAGGAGAAATGCGTGGGCGAGACCATCATGGTGCTCTACGACACCAAGAAGGGCGAGAAGGTAAACTTCACGCCGGAATGGCGCGCGATGATAGAGGACTTCGAGAAAAGGAAACTCTGAAGGCGCGGCTCCCGATAATCCATGACAGGCACCATGCGCCCACATGGAATTGTAAAATATTATTGCCGAAATTTAACACTTGGAAACAGGGGCAAATAGAGCGGAAAAAGGGTAGCCTTTTGCTCTTTGACAACAGCTTTGGGCGGTTTTCGGCCAAAAATCGTTGCCGTTACGGTGTAATCGCGTCGCCGTTACACCGTAACGGCGACGCGATTACACCGTAACGGCGACGCGATTACACCGTAACGGCGACGCCATGTTAGCGAATTGGCGACACCCGAAAACCTCTAAAAACATAATCGCTTAATAATCAATCGTTTATCAAAGCAGCCCATAATTGCGTCATTTACAACCAAGAGACAGCTTGGTTGAAAAAAATCGATTCTCAGACGACCATTTGTAAATTATTTTACCTCTACCGTATGCTTTGCAGGGGCGACTATGGATGGTTAGAGGCCATCAAAATCCCGAATGGCCGTCCGCAACCTGAATGCCCCAAAAGTTTTTCAGAAATAAGAGAATCTCACACCTCTTCCATCCTCCATAGCTTCCAACCGTCAAACTGCATGATGATCTTATGCAGCTGGGTGCCCTGGCGCAACGCCTCCACCCTCGGAGCCTCAGCATAACGATTGATTTGCTCGACCGCCTGATCCCATTGCTCGTCAATCTTTGCCTTGTGAGCGGCCCTGGTCATGCCCGTTTCCCTCTTCGGTATTAGCTTGAGCTCCAATATATAGCTGTGCTTGGTAGGATAATGCGTTAAATCGGGCAGGAGGAAAAAGTCACAGTAGCCATGGCTGAGTTCCAACTCCGGCGCAGTGTAGTAATAGGGATCCAGACTGAGATAAGCCATGAAGAAGCCTTGCAGGTTGCGCTCTGACTCAATGCCGTCGCGCACCGATGACACCTTGGCATAGGCGTCAGCCATGAAGCGCAGGCCTTCCTCCCAAATGCCGTCATACGCCATGTCGTAATAGTAGTCGGTGAGCCGGTTGGTGTCTACATACGACTTTGCCTGGTATTCCTCCTCAAGGTAGCCATAGTATTGCTTACGCACGTTGTTGTTAGGAATGCCGAGAATCAGTTTTAACATGATATTTGAGATAAATTCATGATTCTCAGTGTAAAAATTAGAGGAACCCTGATATTTTTCCGTGGTCGCCTGAATCGAAGTCAGGCCAATGCCGCTCTTTTTCTCTTTTGTGGATATATATTTTCCGTTTCTCTTATACACTTCGCCTGAAAAACTATTTACCATTGTAACATACAGAAAACCGGGTGTGTCAAGATCTGCGGACAGGCGGATGAAGCGGGAGCCTGCTTTTGCTTTACGGCAGGCGGTAATGGCATTATCCAGAAGATTGCCAAAGATCAGACACAGGTCAATATCCGAAATCGCTATCTCCTTTGGAATAACAACCTGCAGCTTTGTCCGGATGTCATAGCTTCTGGCGATATCCATATAATAATGAATCGTTGCGTTGACCACGGGGTTTTCGCAATATGTCGCAGGTGCCTG
>OIYQ01000269.1_pt1 | contig 21392 bp, 22 predicted proteins | sample 1588311 | NCBI WGS metagenome assembly OIYQ01 (sample SAMN03283244) | human gut metagenome | biome: human-associated habitat; material: feces | host: Homo sapiens | place: Peru | collected 2012
TTAAAAGATAAGTGCCAACGATTACTCAACGCAATGGAGCCAGGCACTGTGATGCCAATACACCATCATAAGGTTGCTGAGATGTATATCGTTATCAAAGGAAAACTGGAGGTGCAGACCTTTGATGATGCAGGAAAAGTCATAGAAAGAGTAGTGCTTGCACCTGCTGAAGGAAAGTATGGTATACAAATCCCAGCAAACACGTGGCATTCGCTTACTGTTCAAGAAAAAGACACTGTAATATTCGAGGTGAAAGAAGGACCATTTATTCCTCATACTGTTAGTGGTGTGATGGATATGGAAAATCCTTTCATTAACAATTAGATATAATAAAAATAATATTATTAATATTTTAAACAAATACAAGTATGTTAGATTTAAACGGAAAAGTAGTTTTGATTACCGGTGGTACAGGTTCATTCGGTAACAAGTTTGTTGAGACCATCCTTCGTGATTATCCTAAGGTTAAGAAAATCGTAATTTATTCACGTGGAGAGTTGAAGCAGTATAATATGAAACAGAAGTATCCAGAGAAGGATTTCCCTATGCTTCGTTATCTCATTGGTGATGTCCGTGATGCTGCTCGCTTGAAAATGGCTTGTGATGGTGTTGATGTAATTATTCATGCAGCTGCAATCAAGCAGGTGGATACTGCTGAGTACAACCCTCGTGAGTGCATCAAGACCAATGTAAATGGTGCGGTCAATGTTATCGATGCAGCTTTAGAGTGTGGCGTACATGATGTTGTTGCTCTTTCAACAGATAAGGCTTGTGCTCCTATCAACCTTTATGGCTCTACCAAGTTGACATCAGATAAACTCTTCACTGCTGCCAACAATATCAAGGGTTCTCGTGACATCCGTTTCTCTGTTGTTCGTTATGGTAATGTAATGGGCTCTCGTGGTTCTGTAATCCCATTCTTTATCAAGAAACGTGATGAGGGTGCAACAGAATTGCCTATCACCGATATGCGCATGACTCGTTTCAATATCTCTCTTCAAGAAGGTGTAGATTTAGTTATGTGGGCACTTGGCAATCACCTTGGTGGTGAAATCTTCATTCCAAAAATTCCATCTTATCGCATCTGTGATGTTGCTACAGCCATTGCTCCAAATTTGAAGCAGGTTGAGATTGGTATTCGCCCAGGAGAGAAACTTCATGAGGAGATGATTACCCCTACAGATTCTTTGAATACTATCGATATTGGCCAGTACTATGCTATCCTTCCTTCTGTATCTTTTGCTCATACTGCAGAAGATTACTTGAAGCATTACAATGCTCATTTCGTAGAGCAGGGCTTCCACTTCAGTTCAGACAAAAATGATAACTGGGAGACTGTTGAGTCTTTGCGTGAGAAGTTTAAGAAGATTATTCCAGGTTTTGAAGTTAAGTAAGAAAATGGTAGAAACGCCTATACCTTATGGACATCAGTATATCTCTGATGAAGATATACAAGCTGTAGTGGATGTCCTTAAGTCTGATTATTTGACATGCGGCCCTAAGATTCCTGAGTTTGAGGAAGCTTTCCGCCAGTATGTTGACAGCCCGGCTTATGCTGTGGCTGTTAGTAACGCTACAGCAGGCTTACACCTTGCAGCACATGCATTGGGTGTAAAACCAGGTGATAATGTTATTTGTACTCCTCTTACTTTTGCCTCGAGTGCCAATTGTATTCGATTCTGTGGGGGCAACGTAAAATTCTGTGATGTTGATCCTGATACTTATCTGATGGATTTAGATAAGTTGGAAGAGATTTTGAAGTCTTCTCCAAAGGGTACTTACAAAGGAATCGTATTTGTAGATTTCGCAGGATATCCTGGAGATATGGAGCGACTTCGCCAAATAGCAGATGAGTATGGTTGCTGGATTATCGAGGACGCTTGTCATGCCCCTGGTGGCTATTTCGTAGATAGTAAGGGCGACAAGGTTTATTGCGGTAGCTGTAAATATGTAGACGCCACAGTATTCTCTTTCCATCCTGTTAAGCATATTACGACAGGTGAAGGCGGTATGGTTGTTACCAACCGCAAAGACCTTTATGAGAGTATGGCTTTGAATCGTACGCATGGTATTACCCATGAACCAGACCAAATGGAGAAGGTTGATGGCAGATGGTATTATGAGATGAAGGAACTTGGTTTCAATTATCGCCTTACCGATATTCAGGCAGCTCTTGGTATTTCTCAGTTGAAACGTGCTCGCAAGAACGTAGAATTGCGTCGTGAGTTGGTAAAGAAGTATAATGAGGCTTTTGCCAATGTTGTGGGCATCAAGACACCTTTTGAGGCAGAGAATGTATATCATGCTTATCACATTTACATTATACAGGTAGATAATCGTAAAGAATTGTATGATTATCTGCGTACTAAGGGCATTTATGCTCAGGTACTTTATTATCCGCTCCACTTGATGCCATACTACAAGCAGTTTGGCAACAAGGTTGGCGACCTTCCTGTTGTTGAAGATTACTACAAGCACTGCCTGGCTCTTCCAATGTTCCCGACATTGACCGCCGAGCAACAACAGTATGTAATTGATAATGTAATAGAATTTATTAGTAACTAAAATGAGTAGTATTTGCATTATTCCTGCGCGTGCAGGTAGCAAGCGCATCATAAAAAAGAATATCAAGCCTTTTATGGGTAAGCCAATTATGGCTTACTCCATAGAGGCTGCTCTTAACTCTGGTCTTTTTGACGTAGTCATGGTTTCCACTGATAGTGAAGAGTTTGCTAAAGTTGCACGTCAATATGGTGCTGAAGTACCTTTTCTCCGTTCGGAAAAAACAGCGAATGATTTTGCTGGTACAGAAGATGTTATAATGGAGGTACTTGAAAACTATAAAAAACTTGGTAAGACATTTGATAGTTTCTGTTGCCTTTATTCTACAGCACCATTTGTTACTGCCAATCGCTTGGTTGAAGGATTCGGTTATTTGACAGAAAAAGCTGACGCTGCAATATCAGTTGTGGAGTATTCTTTTCCAATTCAGAGGAGTGTTAAAGTAAATGAAGAAGGACATTTGCAACCCAATTTCCCTCAGTATATGGATGCTCGTTCTCAAGACTTGGATAAAACTTACCATGACGCAGGTCAGTTCTATTTTGTCAAAACTTCAACTTTTATGGAAGAGAAGAATCTTTGGTGTAAGCGAACTGCACCTATTGTCCTTTCAGAATTGGAAGTACAGGATCTTGATACGATGACAGATTGGCAATTGGCAGAAATTAAGTTTAAATTGGTTCATGAGTAAGCGTAAGGTTTTTCTTAAAGCTGATGCTTCCTCAGAAATAGGGTATGGTCATTTCATCCGTTCATTAGCATTGGCTGATATGCTTAAGGATGAATTTGACTGTACTTTCTTCACAGCTAACCCAAATGAGTTTCAACGTAAGGAAGTAGAAAAGGTATGCAAATTGTATCCTATGAATTTTCTAGATGCAATCCCTGCTTTTTTAAATCTTCTTACTGGTGAAGAAATAGTAGTCCTAGACAATTACTATTATACTGAGAATTATCAGAAGGAGATAAAGCAGAAGGGATGCCGGCTTGTATGCATTGATGATATTCATGATAAGCATTTCTATGCAGATATGGTAATCAATCATGCGCCTTGTATCAATCCTGCTGCATATTCTTGTGAGCCATATACCCAATTGCTTTTAGGAACAGATTATCTTTTACTTCGTAGATCGTTTTTTGAGTCCATAAATATTCCATCAAAACGAACCCCAGGTGAAGTATTTATTTGCTTTGGAGGTAGTGATGAGTATAATATTACTCTTCAATCGTGTAAAGTTATTAGGCAGATAGATAATAGGCCAATTACAATTGTAGTTGGCGGAGGGTATGCTTTTCTGGAAGAATTGACTCAATATTCTGCTGCCAAAAATATTCGGATTTTTTCAAATATTGATGCTTTGACGATGATAACGTTGATGAAACAAGCAGAATTGGCTATTATTCCTGCAAGTTGTACTTTTTTTGAGACTTGTTGCGCTCGTATACCGATTATCACAGGTTATACGGTAGATAACCAACAATTGGTAGCTTCTTGTTGTCAAGAACTTGGTCTTGGGTATAATTGTGGAAATCTGTTGGAAGATTTTGATGAGAAATTAAAAAATGCTATTGATGAGGTTAGGTTGAAGGGAGGTATGTATATCAATCAACAAAGTATTCTTATAAAAGATAGTAAATCAACCCTGATTAAAAAATTTAAGTCATTATGATAGATATAGATTTACATGACCCAAATAAGCAGAGGGAACTGGAACACCTTCGTGGAATCTTGGATCTGAAGAAAAATCCTTGGCATCCGTTGGTTTTCGTCAATGGATGGGATAATATTGAATTAGGAGAAAACGTATATGTTGGTTATCTTTCTGAGATTCATGCTACGGGCTCAAAGATTGTAATTAAAGACAATTGTGATATTGCTGGATTTGTAGCCATTAATGTTGCTGATAGTCATAAACGTTGTATTGGTCTTTCTGATGCGATTGAAAGAGGACCTATCACATTGGAGGAAAATGTTTTTGTAGGTAGCCATACCTTCATAGGTAAGAATACCCATATAGGACATCATTCTGTAGTTGCAGCAGGAACTATCATTATCGATGGAGGTGTCATACCTCCTTATTCTCTGGTCAAAGGTAATCCCGCAAAGGTTTATCCTGGTATTTATAAAAAACACTTCTCGGATTAAATAATAATTTAAAAAAACTTTAAAATGGAAATGAGTTATAAAGGTCACCTTGTGATCATTATCGCCCTTGAGCATTATAATCCACTGGGCATGATTCGAACATTCGGAGAAAATGGTATTTATCCTATATATATAGGTGTGAAGTATCGTACTCGAGTTGCATCAGCTAGTAAGTATGTTGGAAAGTTTCATTCAGTAGAGAATATCCAAGAGTCGTATGAATGTTTGCTCAACGAGTATGGTCAAGTTGCAGAAAAGACGGGTAAAAAGCCTATTGTAATCTTCGCAGACGATGATGTGATGGAACCATTCGACAACAACTATAATGAATTGAAGCACAAGTTTATCACTTTCAATGCTGGTGATAATGGTAGGGTTGTCAAGTTTATGAAGAAGGAAGAAATCATCAATTGCGCCAAGCGCTATGGTATACCTGTGTTGGAATCGCAAGTGGTTAAAGTCGGTTATATACCTAAGGACTTAAAATATCCAGTTGTGACAAAGGCTGTTTCTCCGATTTCTGGAGCGTGGAAAGGAGATTTTCATGTTTGTGATAATGAAAAACAACTTAGAGAAATGATGGCTACAATTAAGGCTCCTGAAATTATGATTCAGCCATATGTTGATAAGAAAGCAGAGATTACTTTTGAAGGCTTTAGTTATAATCATGGTAAAGGAATGTTCACGGGAGTTGAATGTAAATACCGCTATGCCATCAAAGGTTACTATAGTCCATTGCATGATACTTATATGCCTAAGGATAAAGAACTTCTGAAAAGGTTAAATGCAATGCTCGCCGATGTGGGCTTTGAAGGTATTTGGGAAATCGAGTTCCTTGTTGATAAAAATGACAAGTTATGGTTCCTTGAAGTCAATTTCCGTAATTCAACTTGGAGTTATGCTTCAACTGTATCAGGAAATCCTCTTCCATTATTGTGGTGCGAAGCCATGCTTTCAGGAGAATGTCCTGAGCCTAAACCATTTGAGCCATTCTTGGCAATGGTTGAGCCAATTGATTATTCCAAGCGTGTCGAAGAAGGACGTTGTAGTTTAGCAGAATGGTTAGCTGATTTTAAGAGCGCAAAGTGTACCTATTATTATAATGAAAATGATATGCAACCTTGGCGTGTCTTAGAAGAAAATTGGGATAAGTTGAAATAATAATGAAAAAACTGATGTTATTGGCACTGATGATAGTAACTTTCATCAGTGCGTTCTCACAAGTCCCTAACTTCGGTACAACGGTTGGTGACAAAAAATTATACGGTTATTCAGCCTTAAAATATAGGACGAATGCAGATACTTGGGAAACGTATGGCACTTTACAGTATGGAATAGGAAATCACTTCCAAACAGGTGTTGACTTATATACAGGAGGAGGCAATGCCTATATTGGTTATATCGTAAGAGGTGGTACTAATATTTCAGACTATTTTAAAATAGGTGCACAGTTGACTCCTTCTTTTGATTTGAATGCTCACCATAAATTTAGTTATTTAACTTCAGCCTTGTACATCAATGGTAACATAACTAAGGATGGAAAATGGTTCTATGTGACCGATACATGGCTCGAAAATGACAAGGACAAACTTACATCTGCTAAGCAATGGAGTTATATAGGTCATAAATTTGACCTGCCGGGTAATGGTAATAGTATAACTCCAATGGTTGGTGCTATTCATTCTTGGAAGTTTGACCAAGATGTAGATTTGTCGATGGGTTGCTATTATTCTCACAAAAATATCAATCTTTATGCTTGGGCTAACGATATCCTCACCAAGCAACCAAGGTTTATTGTGGCAGTGGAATTTGCATTTAGTAATAATTAAATGATAGTTATGGATAAACTTAAAAGAATATTACAGTATTGTGGTGCTTGTATTGCTTTTTATATCGGAGCAGGATTTGCCACGATGCAGGAAGTAATGCAGTATGAAGCATCATATGGTAGTAAGTTTTGGGTGGTTATCGCAGTATGTGTAGTGATATATGTATATACCAACTTATCGTTTATTTCTAACGGCAGCCGTCTGCATGTAAAACATAATGGTGATATCTACAAGGCATATTGTGGAAAGTATATTGGTAGGTTCTTTGATTACTTTTCTGCGTTGTTCTGTTACATGAGCTTTGTGGTAATGTGTGGAGGAGCCAACTCCACTGCTATGGAACAGTGGGGATTGCCTAATGGTGTAGGTGCTGTTATATTGGCAGCATTGGTTGTGTTGACTGCTGTTTTTGGTCTAAACCGTATAGTAAAGACATTGGGCTTTTTAGGACCAATAATTGTTGTTCTGATAATCTTTGTAGCTGTTTGGACTGCCATAACTGGGTTGCCTCATTTTGCAGAAGGTTTGCAAGCTGTAGATACACACAAGTATGATATAACACAGGTAGGTGATGGTAATCCATTTGCCTCTGGTGCCTCATATGGTGGCTTTGTAATCTTGTGGTTTGCTGCTTTTTTGAGTAAGATAGGTGCCAATCATGATAAGAAGGAAGTAAACATTGGTATGCTGCTATCTACTGTAGCAATCTTTTCTGCAGCAATTGTTTGCTGTATAGCTTTGATTGCAAATGTAGATGAAACATGGAATGTTGGTATTCCAGCCTTGGTATTGGCTAATAGTATTCACCCTATGTTGTCTGCAGTTTTTACGGTCATCATATTCTTTGGCATCTATACTTCTGCGTGTCCTTTGTTGTGGACAGGTATTCGGGTTATTTCAACAGATGGAACCAAATTGTATAAAGGGTTGATTATTGTTGGTGGTATTCTAGGTTGCTTGATTGCCTGTTGTGTACCATATCGACCATTGTTAAATGTCATCTATGGATTGAATGGTTATCTAGGTTTTATCCTTGTGGCATTTATGATAGTGAATGATTTAAGATTATTTTTTAATAAAAAAACAAATTGAAATCATGATAGATTTTGTAAATTCAGACAAGACAGTTATCATTGCAGAGTTGTCCTGTAATCACATTCAGAGTTTTGATATTGCCGTAAAAACAATAAAGGCAATGGCTGAGGTCGGTGTTGATGTTGTTAAAGTTCAAAACGATAAGGCAGATGGTGGTGTAACCATCAATTGTAATAAAGAACCTTTTCAAGTAAAGGGAGGCACCTTGTGGGATGGTGAAACTTTGTATAGTTTGTATACCAAGACTGATACACCTTGGGAATGGTTACCTAAGTTGCAAGAATTGGCTCATTCATTGGGCATGGGATTCTTTTCGACTCCTTCTGATCCAACAGGCGTTGATTTTCTCGAATCATTGAATGTTCCATGTTATAAGATCTCTAGCTTTGAGATAACAGACCTTGGATTGATTGAAAAGGCTGCTAAAACTGGTAAATTGATGATTATGTCAACTGGTATTGCGACAGAAGAAGATATTGAAAATGCAGTGAACACTTGTCGAAGTGTCGGTAATAATAATATTCTTCTTATGAAGTGTACCTCATCTTATCCTGCACCAATTGATGCGGCTAATCTACGTATGATACCAGATATGAAAGAACGATTTGGGGTGCGTGTGGGTCTTTCTGATCATTCGATGGGGCATATCGTTGCAACAACAGCAGTTGCTCTCGGAGCTGAGATGGTAGAGAAACATTTTATACTTGATCGTAGGTTAGGTGGTCCTGACGCTGCTTTCTCTATGGAGCCTGATGAATTTAAGGATATGATTACGGCAATACGCGGTGTAGAGAAGAGTTTAGGAAAAGTAGACTATTCACTTTCAGAACGAACTTTAAAGAATAGGCATTTTGCCAAGTCTCTATTTGTTGTTGAAGATGTTAAGGAAGGTGATGCCCTAACAGAAGAAAATGTTAAGGCAATACGACCTTTTAATGGTCTTCTTCCTGTTCATTTGAAGGAAGTACTAGGGAAAAAATTTGTAACATCCGTTGAGAGAGGTACACCTCTTTCTCTTGATTTAATTAAATAAAAATAAGTAATATGTTTAAGAATAAAAGAATCATGGTAGTTGCTGCTCATCCTGATGATGAGTTGTTAGGTTTAGGTGCAACAATGCACAAGCTTATTTCAGAAGAAGGAGCAAAGGTTCATGTTGTAATTCTTGGAGAAGGAATTACTTCAAGAGGTGACGTTAGAGATCCAGAAGCATGCAAGGAAATTTTGGAAAAGCATCACCAAAACATGCGAACAGCAGGAGCTCATATTGGTTATAATTCCATTCATAGTTATAATTTTTCAGATAACCGTTTCGATTCACATGCACTTTTGGATATCGTGAAAGTAGTTGAAAAGGAGAAGGAGGAATTTCAACCAGATATAATATTCACGCATAATGCTGGTGATTTGAATATAGATCATCGTATAACCTTTCAGGCTGTAATGACCGCTGTGCGTCCAATGAATGATGAAAAAGTCAAGGCTGTAATCTGTTTTGAGACTCCATCTGCTACAGATTGGCAATATTCGTCTCATCCTGAACAATTTAAGCCGAATCTCTATGTTCAGGTAACCAAGGCTGATGTTCAAGCGAAAATAGATGCTATGGCTGAGTATAGGTTTGAGACTAGAGAGTATCCTCATCCGCGTTCTTTCAAGGCTTTGGAAGTCTTAGCTCAATATAGAGGCTATACTTCGGGAAACGATTTTGCAGAAGCATTTGAAATTGTGAGGCTAAGAATTTCCTTTCTTTAATGAGCTTTGACACATTCTTCCTTTTATAATTTTGAGTTTTATGAAATGAGAATTGAATGCTTCATAAGAAAATTTAATATACTAACGCATTAGTGTCCAATATAATTGGCTGAGTTAATTAGTTGGCCCAATAGTCCAATAAATAGGGAATAATTGAGTTCTTTATCATAGTTGAAAATAGTCTTGTCAAATAGGTTCCTTAGGTGGGCTTTGTCCGTCAATGAATGCTTAGAATCTGTAAAACAGCATATGTCGAACGTTTCAATTGCATAGTTCTTTCCTGGTATATTCAAAGTGTTGGTTTCTCGCTTTTCGCAAGCTTCCTTCATCATATAGAATGCAAAGTCTTCGAAAATCCTGTAATCACGAGTCTGATTGGCATAAGCAAGAGTTGTCTTTACGATAGTATTACGTCCAAGACCCAAATGATATTGCTTAGCTCGATGAGCTTCCAATGCAACTATCAAGTCACGTAAACTCTCACGATTGCTCAGTTGACCGAACATCATTGCAAGAAGCTGGTTCCAGCAAGTGAAGTGCTTCACATAGCGATTGCCATCATACTTGCGTACGTAGTTGTTGAACTGAGTTCTATTCAGAAATGCGGTAAATTGAGCGAAAACGCATTTGTCTTGAAACATAGTAGCCAATTCTTTTTGGCTGCAAAATTACAAAATCAAGTCCGTTTCATTGCAAAATACGGTATAAAAGACTGTAATTCAACTGTTTCAAAGAACAATAGCCCTTTTTTATTGGACACTAGTGATATAAAAATGAATTTAAAATGAAATATTTAAGAGCAATACTTTATTTTATATTACCTTCTTGTTTACTTAGGCTTCTTTTTAGGGATATTGGTAAAAACGCAAAAATAGGTTTTTCTATCATTATAACAGATAAGTTATTTATGGCATCAAATTGTCAAATCGGGAATTTTGTGTTTATACTTGTTCCATCTGTAATAATGGAAGATTCTAGCAGAATAAAATTTTTTACCATAATTAAAGGAAAATTTAATGTAAGGTTAGAAGAAGATTCAACAATCGGAAAATGTGTAAAAATAGTAAATCCTTTGTATAATGACAAGTTGACTACTTTTTTTTTAGGGAAGTATAGTACAATTTCTAGCCATGCATTTGTAGATGTATCAAGAGATGTTAGTATTGGGCATAATTCGTGCTTAGCAGGTATTGGCACTCAAGTTTTTACACATTCATTTTATCATATGAAAGATTGTAGGAATGTAAAGGTGGTTTCTCCAGTTAAAATAGGAAACAATGTATATGTTGGAACTCGTAGTATACTGTTAGGTGGTATTACGATAGCAGATAATATAACAGTAGGGGCTGGGGCTGTCATTGGTATTGATTTGTTGCTTCCTGGTGCCTATGTTATGTCTTGTTTGCATTATATAGAGTTTGACCCTATGCAAAAAATTAGGCATTATAATCAAATTACTGATGAATTGTATGAAAAACAAAAGAAATAAAATATTATACCAGAATAAAGTCAAAGCGAAACTCTTTAAAGTGGGTTCTACTTTTTTGCTTACAAAATCTTTAGCTTTTCTTTCGCCATTATTGTTGGTGAAATTCGTTTCTTTGACAGAGTTCGGCTTTTTAGAGTTTGGCTTTGCAACTGGCTCTACGATTTCTAGATTTTCACTGCTAGGTTTGTCTACATCTTATCCATATTTTATATTAAAAAAAAATGAAGTAAACAGAGAGTCTTTTTTTTATATTTACCCCATATTCTTATTGTTCTTTGTCATACTTGCAATAGCTTTATTTCTTGTTGGGATTATAGCGAAGATGTTTTTTGTTGTGTTTTTATTTACTGCTTTGTTATCATTGCAAATGCTGTATTCTTCTATTCTTCAAGCAAAGGACAAAAGTTTTATTGCTGTAATTTTTGATGGGGGATATTACTATGTTCTCTCTCTATATATATTACTGTCTCTTTTATTAAAAAATGTTTCGCTGAATTTGTTGTATGCAATGATGTCAATCTATATAATTGGCCTTTGTATGTTTGGTTCAGTAATGTACTTTAGGAAAGCGAAAAATAGTTTTCTTAAAAATTTTAGAGAGAATTATAAGGATATTATTAAATATGGCGTGATAACATCTGTTGGTAGTGCATTAGTCTATTTCCTGACATGTTGTAGTAGAATATTTATAGCTCATTTTTTGGGATATGAAAGTGTTGGAATATTCTCAGTGTATTTTAGATATATGGGAATAACTCAGGCTTTGTTTTCTTTTCTGTATATAACTTTCTTTAAAAGGTTGTATTTGATGGATTCGAAGTCTTTGGACAAGTATTATTCGCTAGTTTTTGTGGCTTTAATTATTATTTGCATTTGTACAATTCCTTTGGCAAACATTATTATACCTCTTATTAATAAGGAAATTTCTCCAATTAATTATCGTGTATTGTTTTTGCTTGCCATTTATATGCCTATATGGGCTATTTTGTCATATGTAGAAGGTATTGTCTATAGAGAAAATATAGCATCAAAATTAATAAGAAATTTATTTGTTATATTGTGCGTCTTTACCTTGGCTTTATGGGCATTCTCATCGATATTAAATTTAGATTTATATTGTTTGTGCTTTGTGTGCATTGTGGGATTGGCTCTTATTTCTTTGTTGAATGAACTTAAGAATGTAAATGTCGCTTTTATAAAGACTAAAAGTTTGGTGGCATTTTCTCTTATCATAATTATAATGTTGTATTTTATTATTTAAAAAAAATGAAAGTATTATTTGTTGAGAATCGAAAAAAAACTTTGGTTTGGCATTGTTGGTCTGAATTTTTGAAAACCAAAGGGGTAGAAACTGCTTTTGTTATTTATAATCATGCATTTGCATTGGATGGTGATAAGAATTATATCATACCCTATCCTCAAAAAAAAGATTTAGTACCTTTCCCAAAGCAATGTATCGATGAGGATTATAATTTAATTTATTCGAGTGATAGGTTAATTAATCATTTTGGAAAAAATGATCTTCACTATTACTTTTATTTGCAAAAAATAAAAGGTATATTAGATGAAGTAGCTCCCGACATAGTAATAGGTGAAAGCACTCAATTCTATGAGTTATTCATTATAAGTGAATGTAAAAAAAGAAATATTTTATATCTTAATCCTTCTTCCTGCCGTTATCCAATTCATAGATATTCTTTTTATTTATATGATACTCTAATTCCTTATGGCGGATCAAATGAACTTATCCCTACAACTGAAGCAATTAATATAATAGACGGAATTGTGCATCGAAGTGTAAAACCTGATTACATGAGTAAGTTAAAGATGTCACGTTCTATGCTAATATCATATTGGCTATATGAAATGAAAGTGTTTCGTTCTAGATATCAAGGAGCTAAATATATTATTCCTTCTTTATTTGATAAATTAAAGAAAGATAATGAAATAAAGGGATTATGCAAAAGATGGGATGCAATTGCAAGCAGAAAAAAAAATGTAGATAGTAATTTTATCATTATGTATCCAATGCAGATGCAGCCTGAGGCTAATCTTGATGTTTGGGGTCACAAATATATGAATCAATTAACAACAATAAAAAAACTTGTAGATAAAACCCAGGAGAACGTAATTATTTTAGTAAAACCAAATCCAAAAGCAAAGTATGAATTTACTAAAGAGCTATTGGATTATATTGAAAATGAAGACAGAGTTATTTCTGTTCCGTTGTCTTGTACTATGCAATCTTGCTTAAACAAGGCGGATATGATAGTAACCGTTACAGGTACAATTGCGATAGAATGTATATTAATGAATAAACCTGTCCTTACTTTACAACTTACTCTAAATAATGAAATGAGAAATTGTCCTTTTCTTGATGATATAAAGAATATTACAAAATATGTTCGAATGGTAAAGGAAAGAAATTTCCCTGAAATTTCAGAGGATGATAAAATTCACTTTTTAAATAGATTGAATGCTACAAGTTATTATGGCATGCCTGAAGTTTCTGATTATGATAGTGATTTAACTGGAGCAAAAGAATGTTTGGATGATTTATATTCAATAGTAACCGATTATGAAAGAAAAAATTCAAAGAATACGTCCCGATAAGATACTCATTTATGCCTTATTGTTTTGGGTTATGATGTATCTCATTGCACCTGTATCCATTATTAATAAGAATTCTTTTTCAAGTGGCTTGTATTTATTTATGGGCTTTGTCGCTTTTTGGTTGGGTACTCATACAAATATTAGGGTTGGAAGATCAAGGACTAAGCTAAACTATAATAAATTGAATAATTTATATAAGCTATCTTTAAAAATATCAGTATTAGCAATTGTTTTAAAGTATTATGATTGGTTTTTTATAAGAGGCTTTTCAGTTGGTCTATCTAATTTTGGAGATAATATTATGGCTTTAGAGGATCATTCAACTTCATTAATCTCTTTTGGGGCAGCTTCAATAGGAGCTGTTCCTTATCTGCCTGTAACCTTAAATATATTATTTCCTTCTCTTAATAATACCAAAAATAAAGTTATAGCAATAATATTATTTCTAATGACAGCAATTGGTAGTGTCGTAACAGGTTCACGCTTTGCATTGATTAATCCATTGTTATATCTTACTTTTGTTTATTTAGCGACTAAATGTGAGAAAATCATAACGATTAAAAATGTATTCTTGGTGTTAGTGTCTCTATTCTTTTTTTTGATTTTTTCGGCAACATTGTTTATTCAGCGATTAGAAGTTCAAAATAAAGATGTGTTTGACTCGACAAATTCGATTACAGGTGGCTATTCTGATAAAGTACCTGCCTCTAAAAGCTATCAGACTTTTATGCATGATTATCAAGCAAAGCCATTTATAATAGGTCCGGCCTTTGCATTTGTACAAAGTACCCAATATGCAATACATGGGGTCTTTGAATTTCCTGAGTGTAAAAAGTATATTGATGACAGGGATCGTTGTTCCTATGGGGGGGCTTCGTTTTTGATATTTAATAAGGTGTTAAATTTAATAGGTCTAGGGATTAATCAAAAATATATAGAGGAGAGTAATGCTAGACCAGGAATTTGGTCAACTTTTTTTTATGAATGGTATTTAGATTTTAAATGGTTGGGTATTCCTTTAGTTTTTTTTCTTGGATTATTATTTAGATATTGGTGGAATTTGGTATATTATCGTGGCAATATTTTTTACTTACCTTTAGTTGCTATGGCATCAATAATCTTAGTGCTGGTATTCCAGTTAAATTGTTTAGCAGGTGCAGCTATGTATGGACTTGTTGATTTTGCAATATTTGCGATATATGCTACAAAAAGATCGTAATGATTCAAGATTATTGGTTACAATTATAAGGTAAATTCCATAATATCTTTTTGTTATTTTTAATTTATAGATCTTTTAAATAGATGATTTCATTAATTGCTAGATTAAAGGGCGATATAAATCGCATGAGTTATATGCAAATAATTGGGCATTAAAACATTTATTCAATTTAAAATGCGTATATTACATATATCAAAATATTACTCTCCATATCTTGGTGGAGTAGAGAACATCTGCAAGTATCTTGTGGAGGGTGCCGTAAAGCATGAAACTGCAGTGGTGTGCTTCAACGATAAATGTAAGGATGTTATAGAAGAAGTGAATGGACATATGGTCTATCGGGTTGCTACATGGGTCAACGTGGCTCGACAAGCCTTATCCCTTTCGTATTTCTGGATGTTGAAAAAAGCTATCAAGGAATTTAAGCCTGATGTTATTCAGTTTCATTGGGCTAATCCTTTTCCTGCTTGGGTTTTGTTATGTGTCATTCCAAAGAATGTAAAGCTAATCATTCATTGGCACATGGATATTATCAAGCAGAAACATATCTATCCGTTTATCAAGCCAGTAGAAACAGCGTTGCTTAAACGTGCAGATATGGTTTGTGTAACAAGCCCGCAATATCGTGATGGCTCGTTGCCATTGCAGCCTTTTAAGGATAAGGTAAGGATTGTTCAGAACGCAATGGATGAGGATAACTTCATCTTGCGTGATGGTGATGTAGAGAAGATTAATGCGTTAAAAGCAAAGTATGGCAATAAGCCTATAGTGTTCTTTATCGGTCGACATATCCAGTATAAAGGTCTTCCACATTTGATTGGGGCTGAGAAATACGTGAAGTCTGATTGCGTATTTGTTATTGCTGGCTCTGGTCCTCTGACCGATGAATTGAAAGCACAATGTAAGTCATCAAGAGTTCATTTTGTAGGCCATTTGTCAGATGAGGACTTGAAGTTGCATCATTATGCAGCATCTGTTTTTGCTTTCCCATCTGTCACCAAGAATGAAGCTTTCGGTGTAGCCTTGGCTGAGGCTATGTATTGTGGTACTCCGGCAGTTACATTTACCATTCCTGACAGTGGCGTAAATTGGGTTTCGCTGAATGGTGAGACAGGTATCGAAGTGCCTAATGGGGATGATGAGGCGTATGCTGAGGCAATCGACAAATTGATCAGCGATAAGGAGTTGAGCAAGCGCTATGCAGAGAATGGCATGAAGAGGGTGCATGATAACTTTACTATTCCTAAGATGGTAGAGGAAATGGAAAAATGCTATAGTGAATTGGAAGGTTAGTCTCTGTATGGCTCGATGCCTATAACGTATGGCAAGTTCAAAACACTTTGTTCTTCTGTTTCATTCAAGTTTGCATAGATAATCCCATTCTCTGTGAGCTGTTTATGAAGAATGCCATCTATCTCAACTTCTTTAAGTGGAAGTTGGTGGTCTATCTGGAGCATGAGAAGCTGCCGGGATGTTTTTATCTCATTGCCCGGCAGAATAAGTATCTTTCTCTTGTTTCGTATCATTTTATATTGATTTTGTTTGTATTATAACGAATATTTTCTAATAAAATTGTTTTGTGAAAAAAGTTGGTATTACTATTTTCTTTACTTTTCTTAAATACAGTTTTGGAGGTAAGGTGGATATGAATAGAGTAATTGCTGATATAGACTGGAAGCAGCTATATACCTTTTCTTCAAATCAAGCTATACTTGGACTTTGTTTTTATGGTATAGAGAAACTCGGAAATGAATATTCAGAAGAGTTGAAGCGGAACCCGATAGAGAGGGAGCTGCTGATGACTTGGATGGGAGCGACGCAGCAAATTCGCCGACAGAACATGAAGGCGAATGTGGTTGCAAACAAGCTCTATTCGATGCTTAGAGAAGATGGATTGCGATGCTGTATCTTGAAAGGACAAGGGAATGCCTTGATGTATCCGAATCCATATTCCCGTACTCCAGGAGATATTGATGTATGGGTGAATGCAAGCCGTGAACAGATAACGGAATATGCCCAGAAGCATTTTGAGATAGGTGATGATATAAGATTCCATCATTTAGAGACTTCTGTAGATGGAGTACCGGTTGAGCTGCATTTCTTCCCTGGTATCATGAACAATCCAATCTATAATGTACGTTTGCAGAAATGGTTCAAGCGGAATGCGGATTTACAATGCTCAAATGTTGTTAGCCTGCCTGACGGTATAGGAGAAATAGCTATACCAACGACGGCATTCAATGTTATTTATCAGCTGACGCATCTATATCACCATTTCTTCGATGAGGGGATTGGAATGAGACAAATCATTGATTACTACTTTGTTGCATCAATGTTAAATATTAATTGTGAAATGTTAACTTGGTTGCAGAAGGATTTGAAGCATTTGGGATTATGGAAGTTTGCTGGGGCGGTGATGTATGTGCTGCATGAGGCATTGGGATTATCTGAAGAGAAGATGATAGCTCCAATGGATGAAAAGCGAGGAAAGTTGCTGCTAGCAGAGATACTGAATGGTGGCAACTTCGGACAGCACTTTACCAAGTATGGGCATTTCACGCAACAAGGAATGGCGAAGAAATATTTCCTGAAGATATGGAGAAATATGCATTTCGTAAGATATTATCCTGTAGAAGCACTAAGTGAGCCTATCTTTAGAACATGGCACTTCTTCTGGAGGATGAAGAACAAGAAATAATAGATATACGGGCGAACGGATCCCTCTCCCATTTTTTGAGCTACTTTTCGGTGATGGAGCCTAGTAGCCCATTTTTTATTAACCTAATCATAACATATGTTTAATGATAGTATAAACTATGAAACTTTCCTCAACATAAAACGTTTGATGGATGGGAATTCTTGGCTTGGAAGAAACAATAGTATTCTTGTTTCAGGGTTTAGAATGCAAAGAGGAAAGGTATTTGTCTTGCAATACTGTAATCCACAGGCTGATATACTAACAGGGCATTCTCGTGCTTTGGGGGTAGATGTCTGCATAGAAAGACAGCAAGTAAGACCTTTACTATATAGTAAAACAGTTGAAGGTTATATAGTAATTGAGTCGCAAAAAGACCGCAATTATTTGATTCTAAATGATAAGGACACAGGTCAATCTCTTTCAAGCAATCTTTTAAACAATTACTTGAATGAGTGTGATGCTATAGATAAGGAAGATAAGAAATCTATTTCTTTTAGTCTCTTGAGTCCAAAAAGAAGATGGGTTGTAGATGCCCCGAAATTCATAGTCTCAACATCAAACCAACTATGCAAATGTGTGTATGATGAAGACAAGCATTGGGCATTTCCGGTAGGTATGTATGCCATGCCGGCAGACACATTGCCAACATGTTTATCCCGCCAAATAACATTGGCAATATATAATTCCAAACTATTCTCATTCTATAAAATGGAATATGAGAAGGCGCATCGCAAAGAAAAGTGTGCCCATTTTGCAGCTATAAAATCTTTCCCTATTCCATATTATATAAACAATGAGTTTCATTTCGTTTTAGATAATCTAGTGGATACAATTGTGGCTTATAAAGAGAAGAATAGTATTAATGGTTCATTCAAAGAAGATAGAAAAGCTCATTATCTTCAAGAATTGATAGATATGTGTATATATGAGCTTTATTTTGCTGGATATATGCAAAAGAACAATCTTGGGGTTGTTCATGAACTAATGAAGGCTCCTTTTATAAATAAGGAACTTGATATGGAAGATAAAGTGTCAGAAACTTATTCGTGGTTGATGAAATCTGATAATGTGGTTCGCCAACGTATCATGCTTTTGGATACCAGAAGTTCTCTAATATTAGGTAGAATTCATAATTTTTATTTCAAATGAGTAAGATAAAACGTATTTGGCTGAATAACTTCAAGTTCTTTGGTAGTTCTTCCCCAATAGAGCTGGCTGGTGAGCACCTCCTGTTGTATGGTGAGAATGGTAGTGGAAAAAGCTCTTTATGTTATGGGCTTAACACATTACTAGATGCTGCGGTAAATTCACCAGAAAAAGTGCAGAAACAGTTTGCTTTGCCGTCTGAGAGTGAAGACTCATTGATAAATATCCACGCAAAAATGGATGAAGGTGCAGAAAGAACCAATGCATTTGTGTCTGTAGAAGACAATAATGGTAAGGTATATCAAATTTCATATCGTAATTTGGATTCTTGTCAGGACACGGACTTGTTGGAGTCAAACTTAGCATCCGATCTTATCAACTATCAGTCCCTATTCAGATTTCAAATACCTCATAGTGAGCAAACTTCCAGTTTGATAGATGTCTTTGAATACTCGGTGTTCCCTCATTTATCTTTCCCAGCAATTCATTATCATGGCAAAACCTTGCGCAACGTAAAGACCATGATAAAGGAATATAATGAAGGGCCAGGTTATACGACCAATGCCAAGGGAGAACGTATTATTGTCTATAAAAATAGTCAAGATTATAATGATTTTTTAGCTTTAGAGGCACATTTGAATGAAAAAATCCAGCAACTCGTTGATTTTATAAATATCAACATTTATGACAAAATTCAAAAGTTTGAATATGACTTTAAGGTACATTTGGAATACACTTCTGCCTCACATGCCAAGAAAGATAAAAGTATAGAGAGACATCGGTATAATATCGAACTCAAACTTACAGAGTTTGAAGGAACAGCTGTCAACGTGAAGTATCCGAGCAAATTCCTAAACGAGGCGAGAATGACAGCCTTGGCTTTTTGTATCAGATGGTGTGTACTTGATTACCGACTTGGGCAAGGCGAGGTTCCTAATGCCTTGAAGATACTATTGCTTGATGATGTGATGGTCAGTTTGGACAGATGCAATCGAACCAAACTGATTCGTATTATCTTGGATGAGTTGGCGGATAAATTCCAAATTTTGTTTTTCACCCACGATCGTTCTCTCTATTCGTATATAATCAGAGAGTTGATGAATCGAAATGGTATTTCAAAGGAAGAAGACCTATTGAAAACAGATATTGGGTGGCAATTCATGGAAATGTTCGCTTGTCGTAAGGAGAAGGTAAGTGAGCCAATAGTACAGCCCTACGCTTCTTCTTACACAAAGGCTCGTAAATATTATCAAGGAGATGGTGGCAATGTTGATTTTGCAGCTTGCGGGAATGCCCTACGCCAAGCTATAGAAGGAGCATTTAAAATGATATACACTCGTTTAGGTATAACAAAGAATGCAGATGGTAGTAGCATTGATTTCTCCAAAACCATGTTAGGTGACTATATTCATCTTTCCAAAACACATTTTCCTGACCTGAATATACCGTTGGATGCCATCCATGCTTTGGATAGCATAAAAAATATACTGCTCAATCCATCTTCCCATTACAATCCTGAGATGGATTTTTATGGCCAGGAGTTGGAAATTGCCTTTGATGTATATCATGAATTGTCGGAATGTGACATTCGTATAGTAGTTCCAAAAAATGAGGAGGTAATTATTAATATTCCTACCCTAGATGGAGCACAGCATATATATAAGACTACTATGAACCAAGACTTGGTGGCATATAAGATAATGGGGCAACCTGAATACAAGATAAGATGGATACCTATGAAGTTGTCTTTTACTTACAGTGGCGATAATCCACAGAAAGAACATAGGGAGAAGAATCTGTGTCTGAATGATTTCTATATGGGAAATGCAGATTATCTTCGGAAAAAGTATGGGTTACATGATGGATATGTAGAGGATGCTTTAAGTGGAATAAATTACAAAGGTAGGATGCTGAAGGATTATTTGAGATAAAGAGGGTTTTATATGGGAAATTCAATAAAAGTCAATCAAAAAGAACTGTTTTCTTTATGGAATAAAGCGAAAAAGGTTGAAGGGAAACCACCAGCTATATGGCGTAAGGATATTGCTGGAGCTTGGATTCGATACGACCAATATGGTAAAAGGACTCCATATGGCTGGGAGGTCAGTTATATTAGACCTTTATCTAAGGGAGGAAATAGTGATTTCGACAATTTACAGCTATTACATTGGCGAAACAATAAATATAAGGGGGAAGATTATCCTGTATGTCGGACTTGTGTAAGTTCTGACGGAAATATGAATATTGAAAAGATACGCATATGGCAAATAGAATGATAGAAGTGACAGAGAATGATAATGTTACTTCTAACGACAGAATTTTGAAAGAATCCGATAGAATCAATAAGATTAAAAAATGGTCTATACGCATTAGTGTTGTAGCTGCCATACTATTTCTATGGGGGCGTGATTTTAGTAAAATCTTCACTTGGTCTAAAATAGAGAATGATGTCTTAGGTACATATGGCGATTTTATAGGAGGTTTTATAGGAACTGGTGTTACCTTGTATTCAGCATATTTGTTATTTATAACTCTAAAAGAACAAAATGCTGTAAACAAAAAGACGCAGAAAGTTAACACAAATGTTATAAGCACAAACAATGCAGTAGTGAAGACTAATAAAATTATTATAGCCCAGTCGTACTTACAATTGTTTGATAATAAATTTACGACATTCCTAAGTCTCTACCAACATGCTTTAGATGCTTATAGATATAATAATAATAAAGGTAGGGAGGCTTTTGTCAACATTATAGATAGTTTCACTGCTGTCCCGTTTAGAAATCATCGGGCCTGAAAAGGCTAGGATATAGCCAATCCTCCGTCTCTTCTGTTGGAAC
>OIYQ01000272.1_pt1 | contig 21315 bp, 18 predicted proteins | sample 1588311 | NCBI WGS metagenome assembly OIYQ01 (sample SAMN03283244) | human gut metagenome | biome: human-associated habitat; material: feces | host: Homo sapiens | place: Peru | collected 2012
ACACCACTTCCTTCACTCCTACCTTTATGGTATCGGCTTGTGGTTCACTACACTTGGCGGTAACTACCTGTGGTCGGTTTATCTCCGACTGAATCAGTGCCATGCCCGGCACACTGAAAAAAAAACAGGCCGAAGCCTGTTTTACATCTTGATGATTCCAAACGCATTTGCAACTGAACTTAACAAGATAATAGCTGCAAAGATTGGACAAACATATTTAATCATGAAATTGAAGATCTTTTCACGTTTGAATGGATTACTGTGAGACTTGATTTCTTCCGCAATCTTGTCTACACCAATCACTCTAGATACAAGTAAACAGATGCATATTGCAGAGATTGGCATCATGACTGAGTTCGTTAAGAAATCAAAGAAGTCTAAGAACTGCATGCCAATAATCTGGATAGAAGCAAGAGGTCCATAGCCAAGTGATGATAATGAACCTAACACTAACATAATGAATCCAAGAATAATGACAGATTTATGTCTACTCCATCCAAGTTCATCCTGGAAAGTAGATACTGCACATTCAGTTAGGGCAATTGAACTAGTAAGTGCTGCAAATAATACTAATACGAAGAATAGAATACCAATAAGTGTACCAAGTCCCATACTATCAAATACTTTAGGAATAGTAATGAACATCAATGATGGTCCTGCATTAAGGTTATCCATATTCCCATTAGAGAAGGCAAATACTGCTGGGATAATCATTAATCCAGCCATAATCGCAATAGCTGTATCAAATACTTCTACGTTTTCTGTAGAGTTTTCAATAGACACTTCTTTTTCTGTATAAGAACCAAAAGTGATTAAGATACCCATGGCGATAGATAATGAATAGAACATCTGTCCCATTGCAGTCACAACTGTCATCCATGAGAAATTCTTAAAGTTAGGTACAAGGAAGTATTTAACACCTTCTAGTGCACCTGGGCGAGTCACTGAATAAACAGTAATGACACATGATAACACAACTAAGATAGGCATCATGATCTTAGAGACACGTTCAATACCATTTTTAACACCTGCAAATACAATAACAAGTGTTAAAAGTGAAAAGGCGATAAAGCATAATTCTGTTGAAACACCATTAGAGATAAATGTAGAGAAATAGCCATCAGTAGATAAAGCATGACCATTACCCTTAATATACTCAATAAGGTATTTCACTACCCAACCACCAATGACTGAATAATAAGGTACGATTAAGATAGGAATGATGGCATTAATCCATCCTCCAAACCTATTTAAGATAGAGTTTCCAAATTTTCTAAAAGCCCCTACAGGACTCTTTCTAGTCATTCTACCAAGTGTTGTTTCCGCAACAATCATTGTATAACCAAATGTAAGTGCGAGAATGATATAGATTAATAAGAAGATTCCTCCTCCATATTTAGCTGCAAGGTAAGGGAAACGCCAAATGTTTCCTAAGCCTACAGAGGCTCCTGCAGCAGAGAGGACTAATCCTAGTTTTCCCGAAAAAGTGCTTCTCTTTTCATTGTTTTTCATAAAATCCCTCTTCCTTTTGTCTTTTTTTTAGAACAATCAACATTATATCACAAAAAAGAGATAAGGGAATAGAAAAGTTTAGAAGGTAAAAAAACAGAATCTCATTACTGAGATTCTGTTATGGGGTTAACTCTTTTTCAATCTTAATAATAGATAAATTCCAGATACTAAGAGCAATGCTGCAAATACAACCAGCTGTGTATTATCTCCTGTTTTAGCAGGTGTCTTATCTTTTTCATTTTTCTTTGTATCTTGTTTTTTATCTGGTACAACTTCTGCTTTTTTCGCAATCAGTTTAAAGTCTTCAGTGATTGTATGATTATTTTCAGAATGTGTAATTGTAAATGTCTGATCTTCTTCTTTGTTTTTATCAAAACCTGTTAATACAGCTTCTTTTGTGACATCACGACTAAATCCATTGTCATAATAAGCAGTAATTGTAAGATCTGCTTCTTCACCTTTAACATGTTCTTTATTCTGCTTTATTTCAAGCTTTGTGAGTACTGATAACTTCTGTTTTCTAGGAACACTTTGAACATTAATACCTGCCATCTGACAAATACCTCTTGCTTGTAATTCTACTGATTCATAACCGAGTGATCCTGTTTTATAGCCAGAATTAGAGATAATAGAGAGAGGTTCACTATTATTCTCAAGTCCTTCTAAGACAAACTTAGTGTAGTATAAGATACATCCACGAGGTACATGGTAATCACTTGTTACAAGAACAACATTCTTAACACTTGGATACTTTGTTTTTAATACTTCATAAGTATTTTTCGCATTTCCTACTGTATCCTGTGCTCTATTTTCTACAATCAAGCGAGATGGTTCTAAGCCCTGTTTTAAGAGCCATTCACCCATTAATCCACCTTCAGTCACATTTGGATTATTCTTTGCAGTCCCACCACCTGTAACGACGACATATGATTTAGGATATTCTTTCGCAATTGCCAAACCTGTTTGAAGTCTACCTACAAGTTCTTCCTTCATCGTACCATCATCATTGAGTGCAAATCCAAGAATAACAACTGACATACTATTATCTTTTGGTAAACCTTGAGGTACTTCACTTACATGAGTGAAATCAGGAGAATTGACTTCTAGCCAATAATGCATGATTGAATCCCAAGCTTCTCCCTTTTTCTTATCTACAGATTTTAGTTCTACTAAGACACGTTCAATATCAGTGACTGAGTCTTCCATATAATCTGTATAATAACCAATTAACTGTGAAATGAGGACATCCGCATCATTTTCTGCGTGTACTGGTGTCACTAGAAATGCACTGAAAATCAATGAGAAAGCAGTGAATAATGCGAACAATTTCTTATATCGTTTCATAAGTTCTGCCTCCTTTTTTGTCCTTATTTCCTCCTTTAATATACATTCTCTTCTCACTATCATCATACCTATAATAAGCATAAATCTCAATAAATACAGATAAAATAAACTGTTTCTAGATCACTCTAATTATCTTCATTTTAACATTATAACTTATAAAAAGAGTACCGAAGTACTCTATTTACAATCCAGTATTGATTTGATTCCCATAAATAATGAGAATACAAATATAGCGATATATAGTCCGAAATATGGCATACGTACACCATGTTCTAAATAATCAGATAAAGCAATAAGTGCCCAGATGACACCCATCATAAGATATTGCGCGGCAATATAGCGATAGTCATCTTTATGTTTATTACGTTGTCTCATCACTAGCGCGAAGCCAATAACAGCCGCAAACATAAAATATGTTAACATGTAAATTCCTCCTTGATTAGAAGGATACCACAATTAAGAGTACTATTCCAGAATAACTAGAAAATACATTTCTTCAAATTCCATAGTATCCAGATAAAAAAACTTCAAGAGCTATATAACTATACATCACATATAACTTTATAAAGGCATAGCCTGACTCGCATAGATGAATACGCCTATTACCCCTAATAGGAATCCTATCACTGCAACAATAATCAGCACTTTCATACTTATTTGTTTATGCATGATCCTACAAATAAGTATTGTGATTAAAAATGCGATTAAAGCACATAGTAACGCTATACCAAGTAGCGTCCATAACCAGTTTAGTTCATGAATATTCAAAATATATTCCTTCCGTAAGATAAAAGCATAAGAGATTCATCCCCTTATGCTTCACTATTATCCTAAAATTTTCTTTTTTAAGTTATTTAAATCATTTTCATCAGGATGTGTTAAGGCATGATCAAAGTTTTCAATGAGCATATCAATATTAGGCATATGATCAGGCTGTGCTTTCATCTTAACATATCTATCACGTACAGATTGTGGCATCTTGCCCTGACACATATATTCACCTACAACAATATTACTTCCATCAATGCTTGTTTTCACATTATTTAGAATTCTCTGGAAATATTCTTCACTTACTCCAAATCCTGCTGTACCAAATAAGAAAATCTTCTTATTCTTTAAGGTTTCTAATAATTTAAGAGTTGCTGCATCTGCATTGCCTTTATCCGTCCAGAAACCGATATAAAGCATATCTGAATCCACTTCTTTACATGGTCCAAAATAATCACAGTCTTCTTCAGGTAACGTGTCATGAATAGCCTCAGCAAGCATCTTTGTATTACCTGTTGGAGAACTATATAGTATTGAATATCTTTCTTGTTCCATCATTTCTACCTCACTTAATGATATATTACAATACTATTATAACACTATTCTACTTAAATAATAGCTGTAATCCCATTACAATCACCCACATATAGGCACATGTTTTAGGAATCATTAATAAACCAATTTTAGGTTTTTTCTTACTTAATAATGTAACTGGTAAATAACAGCCAAATGAGATAATAATAGCTGCAACCATTCTAGTCATATGAAGGTTACCTGTATTACCACTCATTGCATATAGAATAATTATTCCAATACCAGTCACTGCAAATACGGCATTTCTGATAATAGATAGTTTTAAGTTACCTTCATCACCGCACCAGTCATTTTGTGGTAAGAAACATACGACAATTCTAACAATAGCTGAAACATAGATCATTGCTTCTACAATAAATGGAGCTTTAAGTGTAGGGAATGTCAATTTCCAGATATAAAGCAAGATAATATAGAAAACAGTCATAGTAATAGAAGAAACCTGCAAACCTATGCCAAGCTGTCTCTTAATCTTTTCATTGCTTCCTTTGAATGCCCTTTTAATTCTAGGAACTAAGTGGAAGGCATCGCCACCACATAAAGTAAGAGTTAAAATACCATATAAGGTAAATAGCATATTACCGTTGGCTTTTGCTAGAAAGATAAAGCCAGCAACTAAATCAAATAATAAATAACAGGTATCAAAGATTGCTTCCATGATATCTGGCATTTTAGGTACATATTTTTCTTTCATATTGATCATCCTTTCTTTTGAATGCATTCTTCTGCATTTCTACAAATTTTCTCAAATACTTTTTTACATACTTTTATCTCATCTTGTGTGAGACCCTGAAGCATATCATGCGCAAATTGATTTTGAACATTGAGCCCTTCTTTCACGATTTCATTGGCTGAATCCTCTAAGAATAGTTCTACACGCTTCTTATTATTTTCATTTGTCTTTTTAGTAATATATCCTCTGTCTTCTAATACCTTTAAGGCAGTTGAGACATGGGATTTAGTCGACTTTCTTATTCTGACAATATCTGCAGCAGTATTGTATTCAGGATTATGATACAAAAACATCAATATGTCATATTCCATCTTTTTAAGATTGTATTTATCACAGGTAGATGCGGTTAACATCTCATAATAAAGAGTAATTGTCTTATGTTGATCCCAGAAATACATATTAAACCTCCTTATATCGTTCTATTTAGAACTTTTAATTGTTCTATATAGAACATTATACCTAATAAGCATTATTGTCAATAAAACGATCAATGATTTTTTTATAAATACGTGAAATTGGATTCTTACAAGTATCAATGTATATGTAATTTCCATATTGTACACTAGAACATATATAGTTCTGATTACGATTGCTTTTCTTCAGCCATTACCTTAAAAGAAGAATACCATCAATCTCTCTCGCACCTCTATCTAAAATGAGATACTCAAAGAACTGCAGTTAATGCATGCTTAAAAACTTATTACCCATTTCCATACCATTTGTAACATATAAAAAGCCAGCAACCATTATGTTGCTGACTTAATCTAATTCTTTCTTGAAGTCATCTTATGACCTGAATAGACTGACATAATCATACAAATGAGTGCAATCAAACCAAATCCTGCATGAATCATCTTGTTCATATGTCCTGTTAAGAAAGTACAAATCATGGTGATCAGTGCACCAATAGACCAATATTTATGTGCTTTCATGTAATTCTCCTTAGTTAGTTTATGCTAATCATACTAACATAAATGAATTATATAAGCAAATAATTTATTCTCTTGTGACTGCATAAGGTGTACTATACCAGACTTTCTTATATTTTTTAGTATTTCCATTTAATACAGATTCCATACATTTAACGATTCTTAATACTTGGTTATCCATATTGTTATCTACACTACCATATATTTCACCAGACATGATTTTCTCATTCATTTCCTGGCTGTTGTTGATACCTAAAATAATAGGTAGAGCTAGATTCTTTTCTTTGTAATAATCATAAACTCCTAATGCCATATCATCATTATTACATATAACAGCTTCCGTACTAGAAATCGCATTGTTATCTAATTGAGAAAACTTCTTATAAGCAAGTTGTCTATTCCATGAAGCAGATAAAGTACCTAGTGTATTTAAAGGGAGGTCTTTACTGTTTTCTAAGAACCCTTTTGTTCTACGAATGGCATCATAGTGATCTTCTTCACCTTCTATAAGAACATAATCTATTTTTCCATTCTTATTTTTATCTACTCTATTTCTTTGTTCATTCCAGATTTTATGAAGCATCTCTCCCTGTATTTGTCCATCCTGAGAGGCATTTGTTCCCACATACCAGACATTATCTGTAATCTTTAAATCCTTTTCAGCAATATCTCGATTAAATAATATAACAGGGATATCTAATTCCTTTGCATTATTCAAGACACTTGCTGCAGAAGAAGGATCAACAAGATTAACAAGCATCATATCATAGTTCTGAGTATACATATACTGAAGCTGTTTATTTTGACGTCTTGAATTTCCTTTCGCATCACATATCTCATAAGAGATTTTCTTTTTCATATGCGCTTCATCAATTCTATTTTCTAGTGCTGTAATCAAGCTATTCATAAATGTATCATCAAGATCATAAACCGCAATACCTACATGAATATATTGATTTTCTTTAGGACGTGAACCTCCTAGTGCTGTAAGTGTTAAACATATAATCAGCACTATAAATAATAACCATTTATGTTTTCTTATCTTTTTCATAGCAACCCTCTAATATGTAAATAGCGAGGCTTTACTGCCCTTTTCTACTACTTTCTGATCAACTTTTTCTGGTTTTAAAGAAATAGTTGATAATCGTCTTTTTCCTTCACAATGACTAATCAATTCCATACTCTTATAACCTAGTTTATAAGTATCTTCAATATAAATGGCATCTCTTTTTCCTGCAGATATCTCTTTTAGGAGATTAAAGTCCACAGGTAATCTCATTGTTCTATGAGAAGTTTGACTAAAAGAAGCGGTATAAGTGAATGAATCCTGCATTGTATCTGTAAGAGCTAATACATTCCCATATTCATACTGTGTTTTCCTCATATACTTTTCTGGATATACAAGTAATAAGCCCATGGCCTGATTTTTATATTCCTGTGTAATAAGATTATCGAGTTCATTTTGGGATAAATCATCCTTATACCAGACATCAAGCTTCACTTGATGATCATATGCACAATCCTGTATTCCTTCCTGTACTTCTTGAATAAGCGATTGTGAATGCTTAGGATAAATAATCGCAATTCTTTTATTTTTCTGTACATAATCCCTATCTCTTACATATAAAGTAGAAACAAATGCCATACTCAGTAATATCACAATCAGGATTATGTGTTTTCTTTTATTCTGTTTCATCTGCTTCCTCCATTTTAGGGATAGTAATAGTGGCAGTTGTTCCTTCGTCTAATTCACTTGTAATAGTAATACCATATTGTTTACCATAAATAAGCTGAATTCTTTCATGAACGTTTCGCACACCTATACCTGATCCACGTTTACTAGAAACAACCTGATGATGCATAATATACTCAAGTTTATCTTCTGTCATACCAAGACCATTATCTGCCACATCAATCTTGATAGTATCCTCTTCCTCATAAACACTGATAATAATCTCCCCATCCTCATACATGCCTTCCATTCCATGATAAATCGCATTCTCTAATAAGGGCTGAATAGAAAGCTTAGGAATGAGATATTTCATTAGTTTAGGATCTGCTTCTACCTTAAAGTCAAATTTATCTTTAAAACGGATATTCTGAATCTTTAAATAACTTGTTGCGTGTTCAAGTTCTTTACCTAAGGGTATCATATCCTTTCCCTGACTTAAGGAGATACGGAAGAACTTAGCAAGAGATGAAACCATTTCACCTGCTCCTTCATATTCTTCACTTCTAATCATCCATATTATAGAATCAAGCGTGTTATATAAGAAATGAGGGTTGATCTGTGATTGAAGTAGTTTCTTCTCCATTTTCTGTTTTTCACGTTCATTTTGACGGATTTCTTCCATCTGCTTCTGTAATTTATCTGCCATAATATTAAAATTGGCACTTAAACTCTTTAATTCTCCAATTCCTTCTTCTTTTGCACGAGAATTATAGTTACCTTTACCAAAATCTTCCATTGTAGCAAGTAATTGATAAACAGGGTCGGTAAAGTTTCTAAACACCTGAACATCAAACAATATCAAAATAGCTCCTACTAAAAGCAGAATAAACCAGATAATATAATGAAAACGACGGTTTTCTACTAATAGATTTGACATGGAATTCACTACCACAATATTCCATCCCGTATAGCCAATCTGTTTTCTTTCTACAAGCCAGTCTCCATTATGAATACTACGGTTGTTCTTAAATGCAGTGGATACTGTTTTTTCTTTATATAAACCAGAGGCGATACGTTTTTCAAAGGGATGATATAAAAAATCATTAGATTCATCCAATAAATAACAATAAGCTGATTTCTGGTTCTGATAACGATCTAGAATACCTTCTATAGGCTCTGTATAATACTGCATCAATAAAATACCTGATCTTATATTGCCAGCATTAATATATTCTACATAACGGCTAATATCCATGACATAACCTGATAAATTGGATTTCACCAAGTGTCGATGACCATATTGAATGGTTTCAGTATTCTTTTTCGCATTTTTAAACCAGGATTGTTGAATATCGAAACCACCGGACGATTCTCCAAAACTCCAGACCCTATTCCCATTCATATCATAAAGAGATATACTATAAATCCTATTTGATTCATTGGAGATTTTCTGAGTCATAACTGTTTTAAACTGAACATTTTCACAATCATATTTCTTAATGTTCTGATAATAAACATCATTCACAAGACTATTGATTTCACTTACTTCATTTTCTAGACTTTGTGCTAATGAGATTGTCTGTCGATTCATCTTCTCGACTGCATCTTTTTTAAAATAAGAAGAGAATAGATAAGAAAATAACATCATACTGCTGATAATACAAGCAGCAATGGAAACAGACATAACAACAGGTAATATAACACGTACACTTAATTTCTTATTTTTCATTTTCTAGTTTCCTATATTTAGCGGGAGAGACACCGCAGTTTTTCTTAAATACATAGCTAAAATAATTAGGTTCTGGATATCCTACCATTTCACCAATCACCAGACTCTTATAATTTGTCTGAAGTAAAAGTTTTTTTGCTTCTCCCATACGTAATCCTGTCATAAAATTCATAAAAGTCCCACCTGTTTCCTGTTTAAATATCTTGGAGAAATGAGAGGTACTGACATGTAATGCCTCACAAACACTTTCTACACTTAAATCTGGATCAGAGAAGTTTTCCTGAACTATCTTCTTAGCATTATCTACAAGTATCACATTATTATCTATACGTTTTTTCTGTATAAGAAGGCGAATCAATTGACAATAATCAAGTAGCCAGTGATCTAATTCCTCTCCTGTAGTGAGTGCAAGAATAGTAACGGCCATCTTTTTTGATCCAGCAAATTCTCCACTAGAAGAAATATGATATTTCTTATATAATCTTGCGAAAGAAAATGATATCTCCATAATCACCATCTGATATTCATTAAGATTATAATGAGCTTTATGAAGTAAATTAATCAATTCTTCAACCTGTTTCTTAAGTTCTTCTTCTTTACAATAGGTAATTGTTTTTCCAATCTGTTCTACATAAGTATTCCAATCTGTTTCGACTTCTTCTTGAAGCATTAAGTCATTGTAGTATGTATAGCTTTCATCAGGAACAACAAGGTTATATTCTAAAGCATCCAATGCCTGTGTGTAGATAACAGGCATTTCTTCTATTTCTTTTATACAATCACTGATACCACATGAAATATGAGCATCAAAAATACGTTTAATCATAATAGATGATTCCTGAATAGTACGTGTTATTTTTTCTATTTCATGCTTCTGATTGCCTGCAAGTAAAAAGAGTTCTTTATCACCTATACCAAATTCATATACTGTAGAAATCTTATCTAATGTTTCTTTAAGTGTTTCTTTGATAGAAAGTGTACTAAAAACATCTTTATGATCAACCTTCTGTATCTTTACTGCAATCATACAGTATTCTTTATTATCTAATTCAAGTCCAAGATTCTTAATCTGCTGTGTACATTCTTCCTGATCCATTGTTCCTAGAACGAGCTGTGTAAAGAACTGCTGTCTTAAAAGAGGGAGGCTCTTCAAATAAGCATATTCTAAACGTGTCCAGTTGAGTTTTTCATTATATTCTTCTTCTAGCATTTGATGCATATTCACTAATAACTTTTTCATTTCATCATAGTCAATAGGCTTCATCAAGTATTCTGATACACCATAACTGATTGCAAGTCTGGCATATTCAAAATCATCCCATCCAGAAAAAAGAATAACCTTAGTATTCATATAATTATCATGAATAGTCTTAGCAAGCTCTAATCCATCCATAAATGGCATCTTGATATCACTAATGACTAAATCAGGATGTAAGTCATCCATCATTTCTAATACTTCTTTCCCATTTTGTGCTGTTCCTGCCACTATGAATCCTAGTTCCTCCCAATTAATTCCCTTTTGCATACCATAGAGGATATTCTGTTCATCATCAGCTAAAATAATACTAAACGTTCTCATGTGCCAACTCCTTACTTTTTATTATCATAACACTTTTTATTATATACGCGAAATAAGAACAAGCCGATTTCAGTTTATAAAATCAGCCTGTTCTTTAGAATTAACTATTAATTTTTTCTACAACTTTTTTCATAAATTCATCATCTAACTTATATTTCTTTTTAAATACGATATAAGCTAAGATAACACCAATAGTTGGTACAACACACATTAATACACGAATTGAGTTCTGTGTAGCAAGTGACTGCACTGCATTTGGAACATAACCAGTAAGTTCTAGTACGAAACCAATTGCGAGTGAAGTGAAGGCGGCTGTTAATTTTACGATTAATGTCTGTAATGAGAAGACAACGCCCTCATTTCTGTCACCTAATACATATTCACCATAGTCTACAACATCAGCTAAGAATACAGTTGCACATCCAAGTTCTAGACCAGTACCAGTCTTAACAATAACACCCGCAATAGCAGTTAACAAGATATTTGTAGGACAAACAAAACCAACAACAAGTAATAAGATTAAACCAATTGGAGGTAATGCACATGCGAATAAGAATGCTTTCTTTCTTGATAATGCTTTAGTAACCTTAGGGAATATAAGAAGACCAACAACTTCAGCAACTGAAGCACTGATCATGAAAGCTGATAACATACCAGCGTTATTACATACATAGCTGAAATAATAAGTGGCAACACCCATGATTGCCTGAATAGCAACGTTATATAATAGAATTAATAATACTGCCCATCTTAACTGGTCATTTTTCTTAATAACTGTGAAAATGTCTCTGAATTTCATCTTTTCCTTTTTTTCATCATTCGTCTGAACTTTAGGAAGGTTTAAGACACATACTGCCATAGTGAAAATGAATGTAGCTGCGATGATTAAAGCAAATCTATGATAACCAATATAATTTCCACCAAGACCCTTAATAATCTGAACACCAAAACCAGCAATAATTAATGACTGACCAATACTTGCAAAGATTCTTGGAAGTACTGATACTTTTTCACGTTCTTCTGGATCAGAAGTTAAGTTTGGAATAACTGACCAATAAGGAATATCCATGATTGTATAAGTCATACCCCATAATACATAGATAACTGAAGCGAAGATACAAAGATTTACACCTGTAAGATGGAAATCTGTGAATACAATAACGAATACAAATGCGTTAATTAATGTTCCTGCTACTAACCAAGGAATGAATTTACCATAACGGCTTCTTGTATTATCTACAAGCATACCCATAAATAAATCATTGAAGGCATCCCAGATCTTCGCAACGAAGAACATTGTCCCAATGAATGCTGGTGCAACCTTAATGATATCTGTGAAATAGATCATTGAGAATGTGGCAATCATACCATAAATCAAGTCTTTACCTAATGCACCAAATGCGAATGAATATTTTACTCTACCAGGAATCTTACCCTGATAAACGACACTACTTTTACTGTTGTTTTCCATATTTTCTCCTTCTTTTTTTGTTTTGTGTGTACATCACTCTTACTGCTCCTAAATGATACCGCTTTTATTCATGAATGAACATCTGATATTCTATTCATAAAATATGAATTTCTATTTTGTTACATGTTGTTAAGGATATTTTCAGACAGTCTAGATAAATAATATGTATATCACAAAACTAAGAAGGAGGATTCTTCCAAAATGACTATATGAATTTGCATAGAAGAAAGGAGATAGCTTTTGCTATCTCCTAGGCCCCTCTACTATTGAAACGTAGCAGAAATATTTCAATAATATATACTACTTACTCAACAACAAGATATTTTCATTTTGTGTATCGTTGTCCAAACTTAGTGTAAACTTTTTTTAAATCGGCAACTTAAATTATATGGATTTCAGCCACTGACCATTCTTTTTGCGTTCTTCGTAAATCTGTACATTATCTACTAACTGTGACAGAAACTCTCGTTTCTCAGCTTCGTTCATTTTGACATACAGCTTATCAAAAAAATGAGTGCCTTGTAGATATTGTCGCCAGTAATCTTGTCTGCCAGCAGAGTGCGTTTCTTGGTTTTTGCAGATATAAGCAATTCCTCTGTAGAATAAAATGGTTCTCATCATTCTTATATCCAGTAATTGTAAAATCAACAATACTGCTATTTTCATAGATTTCATCACTAGTTATTTCTTGTTCTTGCATTTTAATCTTGCACACATTACATAATGTATTCTTATATAAGAAAAAAGCCACCATTTATGATGACTCCTACACTTTATCTTTAATTGTCTTCTCTACTTCAATAATACGTCTACCAATTCTCTTTGTTTCTATTTTTTTATAAGGTTCTAAACAAGGAATAAATTCCTTATTGCCTTCTTCCTCAATAATATCAAGTATACGTAAAATAACCTTTCTATTTACTTTGATCAATTTATGAATGACACGAGGATTATTTTCTTTTACATCTAAACAGAACTGCTGATACAATTCCTGAGCATATGTTTCTTTCTCTATCTCCCAGCCTTGATCAGAAAATACCAATAATGGAAGACGCCCTTCATATTTAATTTGAAGATAATTTTCATCAATCATCCAATCAATATAATGCATGATATCAGCTAATTTCATATCATGATAATAGCCATAAGCAGGACATTCATTTAGTTTAAGTTCTAGTACCTTCTTATCCTTAGAACCTTTTAATATCTTAGCAAGCATATTTCTTCCTGCTTTCATAATACACATATCAGCAGCTCTTAAGATCATCTTGATATCTTCTTGAGATAGTTCTTTTACATTACCTGTGTCAAGAACGACAGGTATTCTATTAACTCTTCTACTCATTGGTTATTCCCTCGCTTTCATATATAAATTTTAATACCACTCTGTTTATCATTCAATATTAAAAACCCTGTAAAGAGGAACACGATACAGTACCATGTCTTTTATACAGGGTCTATTCATTGTTATAAGGATGAGATTTTAAGTCGCATCTCTAGATAAAGAGTATCATTTCAATCTTAATTCATATACTTATTGACTAAGCTTATTTGCCAAGTCTGCTTCAAACACAAGAATCTCCTGCATACAAGCATCAAGCTTAGCAAAAATAACATCCTTATCTAATTCTTCATCAAGTTCAATGGTTGAAGTCTTAAATGGAAGTCTCCACTGCCAATCTTCCTTACCCCTTTTAGCTGGATAGTATTTGTTTATATTATCGCAGATAGCTCTGAAATCATCAGAAATATTCTTTGAACTGATGGCCAACTGAATATATGTTGTCTTCCCATTTCTATTTATGATTTCATAGAAGTAGTGATTATCTGTATTCCATCCACTAGGTGCATCTGGTATATCTGGAAGAATCGCAGTCATTCCGTCTGTTGTAAAACGAGTATACGTTTTGTTGCATTTGACGGCATCAAGATGTGTATTTTCCTTTGTCTGTACCCATTCTTTGAGAATCGATGCGATTGCATTATGTCTCTTTTCTTCATCACTGAGTAAATATTCAAGCATAACACCACAAATCTTATCACTCCACTCAGCGTGGAACTTAGCCATCCTTGGCCAGTCAGCTTCATTGGTGATACTCACACCACCAAGATGATAACTCATCACAGACGCTGTACTATTGTCTGATCTATCCCAATCAAGTGAAATTCCTAGCCTGCTTTCGATTTCATTCTTATGCTGATAAAACATATCGAAAGTGTCTTTATTCTTCTTGATATCTCCATTACTCAAATAGAAATCAACTCTTGCATTATCGTAATTCGCAACGCAGCTGATGCAGAAACCACTGATACCAAAATATCCAGACTCAGTATTAGATGCTGTCGGATTGCATCCACTGAAAGTTCCACGAAGGAAGTGTTGTTTTTGAATGATTGGAAGCGCATATTCCCAATAACGCCTTCTGATTTCGCATCTACCTACATCTGAAGATTTTTTAGTTTCTAAGTCTTTAAGATAGAAAACTAAGTCCATTGGGTCTGCATCATACAACGCAAAAATTCTACGAAGAATAGACATCTTAAGTGTTGTGCTTGTATTCTTCTCAATATATAAATTATCATCAATCTTCATTGCACTACGCAAATCAGATTCATGATTAGCAACATATACAGCAAGGTTAGTGTTTTCCTTATTGCTGTATGCAAGCGACATAAGAACAGACTTATCCTTATGATGAAAGAACTTTACTACATGCTCAAACATATCAGTCCAGCTTGTTACAGGCTGTTCAGTTGTCAAATAACTGTACTTAACAATATCTCTACCAGTCAAATCAAAGTTCTCATCATCTAAAGTACATGAATCAAACTCCTTCTCTGATGGAACAAAGTCTGTTCTTGGATAAGCCCATATTTTCATTGCTAATTCCATCATTTCTTTATTACGTTCTTCAAGTTCTGCTAATCCCCATGTGTCCTTCATCGCAATCTTCTGGTTCATCTTTAATCCGCTCGCTTTATATCCACCTTCTTTGGCATCACGCTTTTCAATGAAAGTATTATTGCTCAAACTAGGATTATATCCAGTTAAAGTAAGATTAGCTAAGCGATGAAGCCAAGTTGCATGAATTTCTGCAGCATTAGCACCTAAGATTTCATTCCAAGCTGGAGTTAAATGCTGAGGCATAATATGCTCAATAGTATAAACATTATTATCAAGATGTGTGTAAACATCCTTTGTTTCAATGGTTCCGTAGTTTTCGAAACGCTCAAAAAGATAAGCTTTATACTTACCACGCATCTGATAGACCTGCTTTTTTGAAAGAGCTAATCCAAATTCCTCATCATCTGGGAATCGACCACTTTCCTTCTTAGAAAGCAAAGCATAAATGAATTTAGAAACATAATTATCTGCTGTATTATCATAGCGAATGATTTCTTTATTCAAATTCAAGAAAATCTTATTCAATGCATTAGTAGGCACTTCACAAATATTTCTTCTAAACAAATAATTCTCTGTAATCAAGAAAATTCTTAACATATCATCGTTAGTTAATTTACCATCTTGATACAGTCTCAATACTTCCATCAAGAACGGACGAGTCACAACAATCTCTAAACGCTTCAAACGATACAAACAGTCATCTAATTTTTGCTCTTTTAATCCACTCTTACATATAAGAAGCTTCTCAAAGAACCTTGCATAACGAAGTAGATCAGCAAGTAGTGTATCGATTGGAAGTGATACAGATTCCGCATAGTTCTTGAATGCTTTGTAGACATTGCTGATAGTAGGTGTAACTTGCTGTTTGATGCTTAAGTAGTCTCTTACAAATGCACTCACATCATTAGCTGTGCACTTTTCAATCTTAGCCCAATATGTATCATAGTACTTTGTCTGATCCTGAGTCGGAAGCCCCATCAATACATAATTTCTGATCTTATCACCTTCAGTAAGTGCTAGGCCAGTAGAGTTTAAGCTTTCAAAAATAAGCTGAGCATTATCTTCCTGATCCAATGTAATGCTAATGATTTCAAGCTTGCCAATAGCTGTATATAAATCAGCAACCGGAACCTCTTCTTTCATCACCCTATCATAAAAGTACTGATAATTTATTGTAAGGTTAGAACTATAATCATAATCCTCTTCATCACCAAATAATTTCACAAGTGCTTCCCTGTCGCTCTTAACAGGACGTATCTTAATCTTGTCATCTTCACTAGCCCAGGGCGAAATTAGGAAACGCTCTCTTATCTGCTCATCAAGTCTGCCTTCATCTGGATTTACTTTTCCCTGAGCTATAAGATTACTAATTGCTAAAAGTAATAATGTGATAGTTGTTAATCTCTGCTGTCCATCGATAATATGATATTCTATTTTACTGCCATTAGGTACAACAGCGGAAACGATACTACCAAAAAAATGACTGTCTCTCCCATCAATTACTATTTTCTTTAAATCATCATATAACTGTTGGCAGTTTTCATATTTCCAATTATATTTTCTCTGATATACCGGAATCACGTAACGCTTGTCAGCACCTTCCATGAATCCAAGCATTTTTGCTTCTGAACCTTTCATAAGCCCTCCTTTTTAAGTTCTGTCTATCAATCGCCACCAAAATTTCTAAAGGGTTCATAACTACAAAACTCCAACATTTCGTTTATTACATAATCGCTAATTTCAGTGCATGTACTCAGCAGACATCTGTAATTGACATTTTGTTGTGTTGTCAGTGTAATATTGTAATCTGAATCTTATTTATATTATACACTTTTTTAAAACAACTTTTCACTTTAAACAACTTTTCATTTCGTATATCCATATTGACGCATTTCTCCATTAATCTTATAATTAAAACAGAAATACAACAGTTCCGTTATATAATATCGCCAACCATTGTTGAGTTCTAAATAATTGGCTTATTTACAATTTTAAATTAATTTTTGTTCTCGAGATTATATTCTCATCTCACATTGCATAAACTATAAAAAGGCCAATTAAAAGGAGGTGTTAGTATGGCTAGTTCAAGTATTACTCATAATTTTGTTATATCTAATCCCGATAGCGTAAAGCGTTTTGTAGAAGCAATTGACGAAGCAGATCGTGACCGTACACCAAAGCAGACACTCCCTGGACGTCAGTTAACAAACCCACAGGAAATCTTAGCTTTAATGGCAAAAAGGAAGAAAAAACATGTCTAGTAGATATTTAACCGTAAATATTCGAGCATATTTGGATAAAGATGAACTGACATATATCGGAGAGGAAAGTCTTTACGATTTGCTCTCCGATTTTTCTTGTCCAAATAATCCGGATGTAGAATACTTTTTGTCACATAATGCGATTGAATTTACCAAAAAAGATCAATCCGTTACTTATCTAGTGTTTGATGATGAAGATGCTTCATTAGTTGGATATTTTTCACTTACAATAAAACCAATCTCAATCCGCGCTTCAAACATCAGCAAAACAATGGCAAAAAAGCTGTCACGTGTCAGTATTTTAAATGAAGAAACACAGTCCTATACCACAGCGGCTTACTTGATTGCACAGTTAGGAAAGAACTATTCTCTTCCGATGAACAAACAAATCTCAGGAAATATTCTATTGGGATTTGCACTAGAAACTATATCTAGTATCAAACATTCTGTAGGTGGCGTTATTGAGTTTCTTGAATGTGAAGATAATGAATTTCTTCTGAGTTTTTATACAAAGAATCATTTTAAGCCATTTGATACTCGTATTACTACTTCAAAAAACAATGAACCACACACTTTACATCAGCTTTTGAAGTTTATTTGATTATTAACACATAAAAAGCAACAGTTTGATTTGCTTTTAGCACTTCAGTAACTGTTGCTTTTTTCTCTTAATCCGGGAAAAACTTCATCACTTCACTTATCAACTTAAGACAAAAATTCATTACAAGATCTAATTCTTCTTTTTTCTAAAGATTAACTTCCCAACATAAGAGGATTCATTACATTATTTCTTTTTATTAAAAAAACAACCACAAGGCATATCTGCTACTTCACCAATAGAAGGGTCTAATGCATAGACTTCTTCTAGAGATACAATCCTTGCATCATTCATAGAATGTTCTTTATCACATAAGAACTGCCACATACCATCTTCATCATGAGAGATATAAGTGATAGGTTCTTCTTTATTGAAAACATGCCTACATACTATGCAGGCAGTATGTGGATCGTCATCAAATGGGAACATATTATTTACTCAACAATAAAATATTTTCAATGTGAGGCGTATGTGGGAACATATCTACTGGCTGTACGTCTAATGGCTTATAACCCTTTTCTACTAAATAAGTTAAATCTCTTGCCTGAGTCGCTACATTACATGAAATATAGACAATACGTTCAGGAGAGAGTGTAGTCAATCTTTCTAAGAATTCAGTAGAACATCCTTTTCTAGGTGGATCCACCATAACACAATCCACCTTTTCATTTCTTTCTACAAATTCTGTCATGAAATGACCTGCATCATCGCATACAAATTCAGCATTTGTAATATGATTTCTTTCAGCATTCTCTTTTGCATCTACAATCGCCTGTGGAACGACTTCTACACCATAAACCTTCTTTACATGTCTAGCAAGAGTCAAAGAAATAGTACCTATACCACAATACGCATCAATAACGACATCTGTTGGTTTAAATTTTGCATATTCAATGGCCTTAAAATAAAGTACTTCTACCTGTCTTGGATTAATCTGATAGAATGACTTCATAGAAATCTTATAAGTATTACCTAGAAGTGTATCTTCAATATACCCTTCACCATATAATACTTTTTCTTCTTCGCCTAATATCACATTGTCATGACGTGGATTGATATTCTGAATAATTGTACGTATTTCTGGATATTCATTCGTTAAAATATCAATGATTTCATGAATATGTGGAATCTTCTTTTTATAAGAGATAAATACAACCATAGCTTCATTCTTATGATAGCTTGTCTTAGTTAAGACATGCTTTATATTACCTGATTTAGTAATTTTATCATAAGGCTGGATATGATACTCTTCAAAGAGTTCTTTAATGCGTTTAATGACCTTATTAGAGAATTCATTCTGAATAAGACAGTAATCGTTATTAATGATATCGTTTGTACGTGCTTTATAGAATCCAGAGACTATATGACCATCCTGCTTACCAAAAGGAACCTGCACCTTATTACGATAATGATAAGGGTCCATGTCCATCAAACAGTCATTTACTTCCAGATCCTGATGAGCAATCTTTAAGAATGTTTCTTTTACTCTATTTGTCTTAAAAGACTGCTGTTCACGATCTGACATATGCATTAAAGAACAGCCACCACACTGCTTAAAACACTCACATTTTGGCTCTATTCGTTCACTAGAAGGCGTCTTTAATTCCACTACTCTTCCTACACAATAGCTCTTAAGCACCTTGATAACTTCTATTTCAGCCACTTCATGAAGTAATAGATTCTTTACAAAAATAGTTGTATTATCCTGCTTTACAACACCTAAACCATCATGTGTATAATCGATACATTCACCTATAAACTTATCTCTCTTATTCATATATATCCTCCTCGATAGGGTAGACAAGAAATAATATCAATACTGAGATTAATTATTATTTCTGTACCTCCCGTTGCACCGTACGTACGGGTCTCGTATACGGCGCTACATTTATATGATAATTTCAAACTAACTTAGATAGTAGCTAAGAGGATTGACCAAACCTGGTCTATCCTTTTTCTTAATGGCTAGAATCTTGGGACTAAGTAGAAAGTTGACTACATGACCATTGGCCTGTCTGTATAGACCTAGCCTAGTGTTTGCTACCGAAAATATTTGTTCATCTGTAAAGTGACAACTGAGTTTCTTATTCAGTTTCTGTAGATTAATATATATTCTTTTTGGTTTCTTCCACTGTTTAATAATGATAACTCTGATTTTATGGCGAAGCCATTGACCAAAGGTGTCAACGAAGTATTTCATCACGCCTATTCGATAATAGTTAATCCAACCCACCACAATCTGATTGATTCTTCTGAATGTGACTGCAGTAGAGCGTGCAATACCTATCCTTCTTATAAGTTCCTTTCTACATTTATCGTAGAGTTTCATCTTGCTCTGATTGGAAGGCTTGCATTTCCATTCACCATTCCTTTGGAGGTAGGTGAATCCTAGAAACTTGCTTTCGGGTGGTCTGACCACTTTGGTTTTAGTAGCGCTGACTTTAAGAAATAGTTTTCTCTCTAGCCATGAAGTGACTGACTTCATTACTCTGTTCGCGCTCATCTCGCTTTTGACGAAGATATTGCAGTCATCTGCATATCTTACAAAGCGTAGTCCTCTATTTTCCAATTCCTTGTCAAACTTATCTAAATAAACGTTAGAAATAATTGGAGAAAGTGGGCCGCCCTGAGGCACGCCGACTCTAGATGGCTTTACTAAACCGTCTTCCATAATCCCTGCCTGCATGAATTTGCGGATAAGATGCAATGTAGTTGAGTCATTCACATTCTTTTCTCTAAGTATTGAGATTAACTTGTCATGATTTACAGTGTCAAAATATGCTTCAATATCTAAGTCTATAACCCAGTCATACCCTTCATTAATGTATTCTAGAGTCTTTAATACTGCCATCTGTGCATTTCTTCTTGGTCTGAATCCATAACTGAATTCGCTAAATGAAGAATCTAGTTTCTTCATTAACACCTGTGCTACAGCCTGTTGAATAACTCTATCTACAACTGTAGGTATGCCTAATGGTCTTTTCTTGCCATTAGGCTTAGGGATATAAACTCTCTTGACTGATTGGGGCTTATATTTCTTATTAAGTATAGAGTATCTAATCTCTCTTCTATGCTTATAGAAATATTCATCAAGTTCATCTACTGTCATCTTATCGACTCCAGATACACCTTTGTTTCTCTTGACTTGTAGAATAGCCCTGTCGATATTTGAATCACTAAGTATTTCATCAATTAATCTCATGTCTGTGTTCTCCTTTTCATA
>OIYQ01000274.1_pt1 | contig 21182 bp, 20 predicted proteins | sample 1588311 | NCBI WGS metagenome assembly OIYQ01 (sample SAMN03283244) | human gut metagenome | biome: human-associated habitat; material: feces | host: Homo sapiens | place: Peru | collected 2012
CCCACCTTGTAGCCCTTCTGGGCGTGCAGCTTTTCGGCGATGGTCTCATAGGGCACATCGCGGGTCCAGGGGCACATATTGATGACGCCGCTCTCGGTCTTGTGGCCGGTGGCGATGGAAGTTGCGGTGGAAGCGGAGTCCGGGCAGAAAGAGGTGCTGTCGTAGGTGGTCACGCTGCCCACCTGCGGGAAGCTGGTAAAGCTCAGGTCGGCCTCGGTCACAGCGCCATTGTTGTCCACGGTGCCCTTGTAGAAGCGTGCAGACTGGATCTGGGCAGTGCCCATGCCGTCACCGATGAACAGGAAAACGTACTTGGGCTTTTTGAACACGTCCAGCAGACCGTTCTCTTCGTCTGCTGCGGCAGAAGCATCCGCCTCAGCGGCGTGAGCGGCTACGGGGGCAGCCGACAGCATCCCCACTGCCGATGCAACGGCACCGGCCTTCAGGAAGCTGCGGCGGGAAATTTTCGCGTTCTTCATAACAGATATCCTCTCTTTTTCAGCCCGGCTTGGGGCGGTTCTACTATTTCTTGTGGGAACACCTGTATTGTAGCGCACCGCCCCCAGCGGCGAAACCAGCCCCGTGTAACACTTAGGTAAACCTTTGGCGCACGGAAGGGCGGCGGTGTAAAATCCGGGCAAAGCAGGTAAAATCTGCCTGTAACGCCTGCCGAAGGGTCACTTTTTGCGCCGAACCGCCCTGCAAGGGTTGCAAGCAGGGGGCTTTTCATTGTACAATAGAGAGAGCAAGCTGAGATACACTTCTATAACGAGAGGATCTTTTTAATATGTCTGATATCAAAGTGCTGGCGCTGGATCTGGATGGCACCCTGACCAACGACCAGAAGCTCGTCACCCCGCGCACCCGCGCCGCGCTGGACGCCGCCATTGCCAAGGGCGTGACTGTCGTGCTGGCGTCCGGCCGGCCCACCGCCGGCATCCAGCCGCTGGCTGAGGAGCTGGGTCTGGACAAAAAGGGCGGCTGCATCCTGTCCTACAACGGCGGCAAGATCGTGGACTGCCGCACCGGCGAAACGCTGGTGGAAAAGACGCTGGACCCCGCTCTTGTGCCCGAACTGTGCGCCTTTGCCGCCGCGCAGGATATTGCCATCCTGACCTATAACCGCGAGGGCATCGTCTGCGAGCGGGATAAGGACGAATGGGCCAACAAGGAGTGCTTTACCACCAAGCTGCCCATGATCCATGTGGACGATCTGGCGTCCTATGTGAACTACCCCGTGTGCAAGATGCTGATCACGCTGGACCCCGCCCGCCGGGACGCAGTTTGCGCCGCCGGGCAGCAGCAGTTTGCAGGCCGCGCCGACCTGTACCCCTCCAGCCCTTTCTTTATTGAAGCGGTGCCGCTGGGCGTTGCTAAGGACGGCAGTCTGGCAGAGCTTCTGCGCCGCATGGGGCTGACCCGCGAGAACCTGATGGCCTGCGGCGACGGCCTGAACGACCGCTCCATGATCGCCTACGCCGGGGTGGGTGTCGCCATGCAGAACGCCGAGCAGCCGGTAAAGGACTGTGCCGACTATGTGACCACCGCCGACAACAACCACGACGGCGTGGCCGAGGCCGTGGAGAAGTTTATTTTACGAGAGGACTAACAAAGCAATGCCGCGTAACTTGGTTTTATTTGATCTGGAATGGAACATCGGCTACCAGCCGTATACCTTTAACTACCATGGGGTGCAGCAGACCCTGCGGGGCGAGATCGTGGAGATCGGCGCCGTAAAGATCGACGAGGATGCCAACGTGCTGGACACCTTTTCCATCCATCTGCGCCCCCGCATCTTCCGTAAATTACAGCACCATATCGCCAAGGTGACCGGCCTGACGCAGGCGGATCTGGACAAGGGCGAGCCCATCGTGCAGGGATTGCGCCGCTTTATGCAGTGGTGCGGCCCGGATGCCGAGTTTGCCGAGTGGGGTCTGGACGATGTGCCGGTGCTCAAACAGAATTTGTTCCTGTGCAATCTGGACGAGTCCAAGCCCACCGTGTGGTACGACCTGCAGCAGGTCTTTCTGCGGGAGCATCCCCGCAAGGAAGGTGAGGGCATGACGCTGGAAAGCGTGGTCACCCGCATGGGCATCCCCATGGAGCGCCCCTTCCACGATGCACTTTCCGATACGCTGTATACCGCCGACGTCTGCCGTCTGCTGGATCTGCGCGCCGGGCTTGCCGCCTACCCCACCGAGGACGAGGCGCTGCGCCAAAGCCTGTGCCAGACCCCCGGCGACTACCGGGACTTTACGGTGTTCCACGGCTATGTGGAGCAGTACGCATGGCGGGCTGACCCCAAGATCAGCCAGATGCCCTGCCCGGAGTGCGGCACTACCCTGCAGCCGGACGAGCTCTGGCTGAAAAAGGGCAGCAACAGCTGGTACACCCTGTGCCAGTGCCCCAGCTGCACCGGCAGCGGCAATGCTGCCGGGCAGGGCGTGTTCCAGCGGTACAAGCTGTCCCGCCGGGACGGTCTGCACTGGAGCTTTGCCCGCTGCGCCCAGATGCCGGACGCCGAAAGCCTTGCCCGCTGGGAAAAGCTGCGCACCGCCCAGCTGGAGCGGATGCGTGCCAAGGCCGAAAAGCAGGCTGCGGAAAAGTAAGAAGCTGTTTTCGTAAGCGGGGTACGCCGAACGACGAGAATTTTTGTCCGCAGACAAGGCGATTTTCCGCAGCAATCCTTGGTGGATTGCAAGGGAAAGCAACGCAGTATGCGAGCAAAAAGACCGCTCGGGCGGTGTGCAATGCTTATGAAAACGGCTTCTAAGTGAAGGAAAATCCCTTTTTATCTCGTAGTATTGGTAGCAGAGTTTGAAGCGTGTCGAAAAATGCACACTCTGTTCACGGCTCTGTCATAGAGAATGGATATACTAAGCATAATGCAGCCTGCCCGGGAACGCCCCGGCACCGGCTGCACAGAAAGGGATCGGACACAGGATGCAAACCACACTGATGGGCTGGATACACCAGCTTGGAACACTGGAATACTGGGAAGCGCTGCTGGCGGGCTTTGAGGGGCTTGGCCCCCTTGTGCCCATTCTGCTGGCGATGGTGGAGTCCTTTTTTCCGCCGCTGCCGCTCATCGCCATTGTGGCGCTGAACGTAGCTGCACATGGCGGTCTGCTGGGCTTTTTGTACAGCTGGGCAGGCGTGGCGCTGGGCGGCACGGTCATGTTTTTGTTCTGGCGGCGGCTCATCAAGCGCTTTTTCTGGAAGGTAGCCAGCCGCTCCCCCAAGTTGGAAAAGGCACAGCAGTGGGTGAACCGCTTCGACACCTCGTCTCTGTTCATGCTGTCGCTGTTGCCCTTCACCCCCACCTCCTTCATGCACTTTGCCTTCGGGATGTCGGACTTTGACGAAAAGCGCTACCTGCGCACCGTCCTTTTAGGCAAGGGGCTGATGGTGGCCATGATGGCTGTCTTTGGGCAGTCGCTGGTCAGCTCTCTGAAAAACCCGGTCTACCTTGTGCTCTCTGTTTTGCTGTGGGGCGGGATGTACTGGGTAAGCAAAAGGTTCTGCCGGAAGCATCATCTGGAATAAAACGAGAATATCCGGGACAGCGGAGCACCTGCGGGCGCTCTGTTGTCTCTTTTTTTGCAAAAAAATGCCATGGCGGACAGCCCGCAGACTGCCCGCCATGACATGAGATACATTATTTTTTATTTGGCTTCCGGTTCCTGCACAAGGGGATCGGACGGCGGCGGGGTGAGGGTGGAATGCTCCACCACAAAGGCCGCAGCTTTTGCCCTGGCAAGGCGCTGACGCACCTTGCGGGTATCGTTGGCGGGGAAGGTGCGCTCCCCGTCCAGCTTCTCGTCCCAGTCGGCAAGGGCGGCGTTCACCTCGGCTTCGGTGGGCAGCAAACCCTCCCGCTCTGCCACCAGCAAAAGCCCCAGCCAGCTGCGCAGCTTGCGCTCTGCCTGTTGGTGCAGCCATTGCCGGAACTGCTCCACCGTCTGCCCGCGCACGGCTAAGAACTGGTCAAAGTTGACTCCGTTGGCCTGCAAGCCCAGATTGAACTGCCGCTGCTCGGCAAAGTAGTTGCCGGCTTCCAGCCGCTTGGGCACCGGGCCGGTCACCTCGTCGCCCAGCTGCCAGACCAGCTCCTTCTCGGCCCGGTCTTTGGCCTGTGCGCAGCGCTTTGCGTAGAGCTCCCGGGTCACCCGGTCGCGCAGCGCGGCCTTGCCTGCGGCATCGGCGGCGCGCTCTTCATCGCCATAGTTGCGGTTGATCTCCAGTTCAATGGTCAAACGGCGCAGCGGGTGGGGCTCGATGGCCTGCACAAAGCCGGTATCCCGTCCCAGTTCCAGCGGCGGCAGGGCGTAGAACTGCGCCCCCGCCCGGAAGCCCTCGGCCCTGTTGACCGCTAGCAGCTCAAAATCCGGGTCGGTCACCGGTACAAGCTGCTGTTCCTGCACCAGCTGCCGGTAAAGAGGGTCAAAGCCCTCTAGAATGGTGCGGTTCACCGCTGCCGTCAGCAGTTCTTCCTCGTCCTGCGGGGCATCCGGGGCAGCCTGCTCCTTTGCCAGCGCAGCGGCCAGTTCCTCCGCGCTTGCCGTGAATACCAACCGGCAGTCCCCCGGCTCAGCCATGCCGAAATGTTCCAGTTTCATGCGGTGTCCCTCCTTCTCAGCGGTTCATGATGCCGACCATCAGCACCAGCAGCGCCACGCCGATGCCAACGTACAGCAGCTCGGCGCCCAGCACGGACTTGTCGCCCTCCACGAACATCTTCTCCGGTGCATCGGGGTCGTAGTACAGGGTGACCACGCTGCCCTCGGCAAAGGGCTTGCCTTTGGCGGGCTTGGGGTATTGCAGCCGGTGGTTGCCGCCTGCGGTGGTAAACTCCAGCACATAGGCAGCGCCGTCCCGGCTCTGCACCGTACCGCTTACCGTGGCCTGCACGCAGACGCCCTTGGTACGTAGCTGCTGCCGCGCCCGCACGCTGCGCAGCGCCATGTAAAACATGATCAGTGCACCCACCAGAAAAATAATCACATTCAGCATCGTTTTCCCTCGTTTTTCCGTAATCGCCGGGCGGTGTCCGGACGTATAGACAGTACCGCATAATTCTAAGTGCCGCAGCCGCTGGAAAGGTGCTTAAGCCGTCAGGCGGGAATTGTGCGGTGTTGCCTTTCGTTTATTGTACCATAATCTGCCCTAAAAAGCGCCCCGCAGCCGCTATCCAGAGTGCACCAACTTTGCTGCAAAAATTTGTCGAATAATTTTGAAATTAAGCCTTGACATTTTCTTTGTATCTGGTATAATAACTATCGTTCCCGGCGCTGCGGCGCAGGAACACAACAGAATATGCGGATATGGCGGAATTGGCAGACGCGTTAGATTCAGGTTCTAATCGGGGCAACTCGGTGGAGGTTCAAGTCCTCTTATCCGCACCACAAGAGAGACAGCTTTTGATAGCTGTCTTTTTTGTTTTACACGGTGCTTTCCCTTTAGCTGTAACAGCGGATAAGAGGACTTGAACAGCACGGCCCCGCCGCAGGTGGGGCAACAAAAGCCCCAGTGGGGCTTTTGTTAGTGCGCGGTTCCCAACCCGTAGGAATGTCTAACGGGAGGACTGCCGCTGATTTATTTCACCGTATACGTCCTCTTTCGTAGCAACAGCGGATAAGAGGACTTGAACAGCAACGACGACGACCGCTGCCTGCGGCAGAAACAGGGAGGAGTTGTTGGGGCAGCGTTCTGATTTTTCAAAGCCCTGCCAAGGGGCTGCGGAAAAATCAGCAAACGCAACTCGTAAGGCCCCGCGCAGCGCCGTAAGCAATCAGCCCTGTTGCGTGCCGATACTGGCTCTCCATAGAAAAATGCCGTTCCAAAAGCAACTGGAACGGCATTTCTCGCGATATTCATTCTTCGCTCTGCCCCCGCAGCTCCTGCCGGATGGCACGGAACTGATCAGGTACATCCTCATCGGTCATCGCACCGGGGATATCCACCGTCCCAGCGGCTTTGGCGGTTTCATAGAACCAACATTTATACTCCACGGTCTCCAGCGTGTGTTGTAACTGCCGGATCTGCTGGGTGAGCACTTCCCGCTGATGCCGGAACATCTCAAGCCGGATGTCAATAGTGTCGTCTCCCTGCATGGCAAGTTCGATATACAGCCGGATATCCTTGATGGACATTCCGGCTTTTTTCATGCAGCGGATGACCTGCAGCCACTCGAAGTCGCTTTCCCGGAACATCCGAATGCCGCCGGAGGAACGTTCTACAAAGGGAAGCAGACCCTCTTTGTCGTAGTAGCGCAGGGTAGAGGCCGGTACGCCCAGCTTTTGTGCCATTTCGCCCACGGTATAGATCATCTGAAACCCTCCGAATTTTTCAAAATGCCCTTAGCTTAAAGTGTGCTTCGAATTGTATGACAAAATCAAACTTTAACTATATCATACTGTGGATGCACTCCGCTGTCAAGGAGGTATTGATTTTGTCCGGCAGCCCCCGGAAGGGCGGCAACTCTGATATTCTGTGCGATGAATTTCTGCGTGGGGCTTTCATTGCTCCGCTCCGCTACGCGAACGCGAAGTTGTCTGTTTTTTTCATTGCCACGAACGATATTTTGGCTTTTTCGAGCTTTTTAGGAAAAGCCCTTGACTTAAAGTTAACTTCAAGTGTTATGATTGGGCAAGAGCAAATATATTATTGATTCCATCACAACAAAGGAGCCGTTCACTATGATGAAACCTGAAAAACTCGATTTAGTATCCGAATGGGACAAGACCTTTCCCAAAAGTAAATCCGTAAATCACAAAAAGGTCACTTTTGTCAATCGCTACGGCATCACCCTTGCCGCCGATATGTACACACCTAAAAATGAACAGAAAAAGTTTCCCGCTCTTGCAGTCTGTGGACCTTTTGGTGCGGTAAAGGAGCAATGTTCTGGCCTGTATGCGCAAACGATGGCAGAACGCGGATATTTGACGATCGCGTTTGACCCTTCGTTTACCGGCGAAAGCGGCGGTCAGCCCCGCTATATGGCATCCCCGGATATCAATACTGAGGACTTTATGGCCGCAGTAGACTTTCTCTCGGTGCAGGATAACGTAGATACAGATAAAATTGGCATTATCGGCATCTGCGGTTGGGGCGGCATGGCCTTGAACACGGCTGCGCTGGATACCCGTATTAAAGCCACTGTCGTATCTACTATGTACGATATGACCCGTGTAAATGCAAACGGCTATTTTGATGCAGAAAACAGCGAAGAAGCCCGCTATGAAAAGAAAAAGATCTTGAATGCCCAGCGTACTGAGGACTACAAAGCAGGGCTCTTTACACGCGCCGGCGGCTGTATGCCTTTGCCGACGCCGGACGATGCGCCGTTCTTCGTAAAGGATTACAGCGAATACTATAAAGGCCGTGCCTATCATGCAAGAAGCCTGAACTCCAACGACGGCTGGAATGTGATCGGCTGTGAGTCCTTTATGAACCAGCCAATTTTGAAATACAGCTGTGAGATTCGCAGCGCCGTTCTGGTCATGCATGGCGAAAAGGCTCATAGCTTCTACTTCGGGAAAGACGCCTTTAACGATATGGTGCGCAACAGTAAATATGCTGCCAACAAGGAGTTCCTTGCAATTCCCGGTGCAGTCCATACTGACCTGTATGACAATCTTGCTGTAATACCGTTTGATAAAATGGACGCATTTTTCAAAAAGAATTTGGACTAAGGAGGCAATGTTACAATGGCGAAAAAAGTTCTTATTATTTCCACTAGCTTGAGAGGTAACAGCAATTCCGAAATTCTGGCAAAAGAGTGTGAAAAGGGCGCATGGGATGCCGGACATGATGTGGAATTTCTTTCCCTGCGGGGTAAAGACATTCGTTTCTGTAGTGGCTGTTTGTCCTGCCAGAAAACCGGCTCTTGTGTGCTGAAAGATGATGTGCCGGAAATCATGGCCAAAGTGAAAGAGGCGGAAGTTGTTGTCTTTGCAACGCCGATTTACTATTACGAGATGAGCGGGCAGATGAAAACCCTGCTGGATCGTCTGAACCCTTTGTATGGTTCAGATTACCGTTTCCGTGATATTTACATGATTGCAACTGCCGCAGAAGATGAAAGTACAACCATTGAAAAAGCCTACAATGGTTTGCAGGGCTGGGTGGATTGCTTTGAACGGGCAGAACTTAAAGGCTGTATTTTTGGCGGCGGCATCAATGATGCCGGGGAGGCTGTGCAGCATGCAGAGGCCATGCAGCAGGCATACGACCTTGGGCGGAATGTGTAAGGGATGAAACAGCTTGCCTTTTTACTACTCAGCGTTCTGATGCTGCTTGCGGTCACTGTTTGCTGGAAGAAAACTGCCCCGAAAACACAGCCCATAGAGAACACGCAGAATAGTTTGACCGAAGAAACCTCTGACGAAAGGACGGACACCGGAATGAAAATGTACATAAACGATAAGGAAATCCCGGTCACATGGGAGAACAATCCTTCCGTCAGCGCATTGAGAAGCGACCTGCAAGCGGGCGATATTGTAGTATCTATGTCAATGTACAGCAATAACGAACAGGTGGGTCCGCTGGATAAATCCTATCCCAGCAATGATGTCCAGACGACAACAAACAATGGTGACATCGTTTTGTATCGTTCTGACCAGATCGTTCTATTCTACGGCTCTAATTCGTGGGCGTATACTCGCCTTGGTAAAATGGATTTGTCGGAAAACGAAGTAGTCAACCTGCTTAGCAATGGCGATGTAAGAATTCGTTTGACTCTGTAATTTTCTAGAACGACAAGTTCCAGCTTATTACGTTTGCCCGTAGCAGGGTTTGGGGTGGGACCGCGTTTGCGTAGCGCAGCGCGGTCTGCGACAGCAGATGGAGGGGCGTTGCCCCGACAAGCTCTGTGGGATTTTTGACAGAGAATATCATGGTTCGCAAGATGTGTTAAGATGGTTTTGCAAAATTTATTGCGGTAAAGCGGTAAAAGTGAGACTTATAATAGTGAAACCCGATGCTGTACCGTAAGGAGAAAACGGCACAGTATCGGGTTTCTATGTCAGAAAAGATGAAATGGTAATTTTACGGTCTCTGGCCCATGCCGCCTTCCAGCGTCAGGGTCTCACCGGACATAAACTTGAAATCAGGGCTTGCCAGCTGGACGCAGACCCGACCGATTTCGGTCTCGGCATTGCCGTAGTGCCCCATGGGCGGCATTTTTACATTGGCTTTGAAAGCATCCGGGTAAGCCTGCTGGAATTGCTCCAGCTTGGCCGTCCATGCCAGCGGGCAGACCACGTTGACGTTGATGCCGTCAGGACCCCACTCGGTAGCGGCAACACGGGAAAGCCCTCGGATGCCTTCCTTGGCGGCGGCATAGGCGCTTTGGCCGAAGTTGCCGAACAGGCCCGCACCGGATGCAAAGTTGATGACGCTGCCATGCGATTCTTTCAGGTAGGGATAGCACGCTTTCATATAGTAGAATGCGGCGTACAGACCTGAATACAGAGCCAAATCGAATTGCTCGGTCGTGTTGTCGGCCAGAGGCACGCCAGAAGCCGATGCCTGTGCGTTGTTGATGAGTACCTGAATGCCGCCGAAGGTCTCCACGGCCTGTTTCACAACGTTCTGCACGGTGGCCTCATTGTCGCCGCCTGCACAGACATCTGCCTGCACAGGCAAAACCTTGATGCTATAAAGCTGTTCCAGTTCATCTTTGGCTTCTTCCAGCTTTTTCACGTTGCGGCCTGTGATAACCAGATTGGCTCCTTCTTTGGCATAGGCGGTGGCAATGCCATAGCCGATGGAGCCGCAGCTTCCATCCTGAAGCACAGCGCGCCCTGCGCCGGTGATGAGTGCAGTTTTTCCTGTTAAAAATCCCATATTCTTTCCCTCCTATTACAATGAATCAAATGGAACGAACTTTTTGGATGATCTTGTCGTAGGGCTCGTTCTGCCCGAATAAAATCTGCTTTCCCAGAACAAAGCCCTCGACACCATAGCCCCACAGGCGGCGCAGCACCTCCCATGTTACACCGCCGTCAATGACGATGTGAAAGCCATACTGGCGGCGAATTTCTACCAGCCATTTGATTTTGGTCTCAACGTAGGGCAGGTAATCCCGCCCTGCAAAACCGGGGTCAACCGTCATGACCAGAACATAATCCACAAGCGGGAACAATTCCTGCACGGTTTCCAGAGAAACACCGGGATTGATGACGATGCCGGGATGCTTGCCCAGCTTCCGGATGAGTGCCAGCGTTTCGGTGGGAATGGTCTCGGAATCGGGGTGGATGTAAATGATGTCCACTCCACACTCTGCATAACGCTCCACATAGCGCCGAGGATTTTTCATCATCATGTGCAGATCCAGCTTCAGGTTGGTGTTGGCACGGACGGTGGCAATTTCATTGAAGCTCATGCCGAAGTTTGGGACATAGTCGCCGTCCATGACGTCCAGATGCAAAATGTCTGCGCCGCTGCGGTCGAGTTTCTGCACTTCATCTTTCAGATAGTCGTCCGAAAGATTGAGCAGCGACGGACAAAGCAGTTTTTCCATGGCGTGCTCCTTACTTGATGAGACCGGCCAGAGTAGGCAGCGTCATGGAGATGGCAGGAATATAGGTCACCAGCAGCAGAGCCACAAGGATGGCAAAGAAATAAGGAAGCAATTCTTTGATGACCTGCTCGATTTTGACATGACCCACCTTGCAGCCGGTGAACAGAATGGAACCCACCGGCGGGGTGATGGTGCCGATGCAGAGGTTCATACTGACCATGATGCCGAACTGAACGGCGTGCATCCCGAAGGTCTTGCAGATGGGCAGGAAGATGGGGGTAAAGATCAGCACTGCAGGGGTGGGGTCCATAAAGGTGCCCACGATGAGCAGGATGATGTTCATCAGGATCAGAATGACGTACTTACAATGTTGTTGACAGCTTGTTTGTCAGCCATTATGGCGAGAATGCACTTTCTGCCGTCTCTTTAGCCTTTCCTATGTCCTTGGAAATGCTATCGGCATTTCCGGCATCTGGTGGAGCTTTTTCATCAGCGAGACCGTAACCGTGGTGTTTGCGCTTTTCCATCTGGCAGGCACGGAGAAGAAAGAACTGGAGCGCATTTCTTAGGCAACTGCCAAAGACCACAGACAATAGCAGCATGTACACAGGGCTGTTGCAAAATAGCGCTCTGAAAAAATAATGCACAAAACCCGGAACCTTTTCTCAGCCAAAACGGCTCAAAAAAGGCTCCGGGTTTCTGATTTTGCGCTATTTTTTGTGAGGAGCTGTCCGGCGACTTTGCTTAGCTGTTCAGTGCTGTCCACAAACCGTCTGCGGCATCAAATACCGCAATGCTGTACCCGGCAAAGCGGCTCTGGACATCCACGGTCTGGCTGCCGTCTGCGGCAGTGTTGTAGCTGCCCAGTTCCAGCCCGGAAAGGGCTGGCTGACTGCTCCACAGGATGAGCTTTGTCTGCCAGTCCGCGCCCAGCTTTTCGCTCAGCGCCCCATAGGCCTGTTCGAAGCCCTCCGGGTCATCCAAGATCCAAATTTTGCTCTCGCCGCTAGAAAGGTCGGTGTTCATCTGGGTGGCACCCGCCATCTGTTGGTTCTGCTCGGTCAGGGCGGCATCGGCACTCCATGTGTAGTTGTTCACCTGCACCACCACAGCCCCGTCCCCGTTGGCGTCCTCTGCATAGCCTGCCAGCGCGGTCTGCAAGTGCTGCACGGCCTCGTCCGGCAGGGCTTCTGCGGTGACCACCGCCACGGTATAGTCCGGGTCTACGGTGGTCAGCAGGCCATGCGCCACATACGCCACGCCCACAACGACCATTGCCGCCACCGCCACGATGCCCCAGTTGTAGTACCACCAGTTGGTGCGGGAGCGTTTTTTCTGCTCCTGCGCGGTCAGGGGCTTTTCCGGCGCTGCCGGGCGCGGGATGGTGCGCACTTCTACGCCGTACGCCTGCCGCAAGACAGGGAACAGAGTTTGCATGGCTGCCAGCCCCGGCAGCCAGAAACCGAACAGCACCGCCCAGAACACGCTGACCGGGAACAGCAAAATCATGCCGCCGATGCCCGCCAGCAGGATAACGCCAGCCGCCACACAGCGACCCGGTGCGGTGAGCAGCAGCTTTCCCGCCCGGCGCAGCAGGCTGTCCGGGGCGGGCACTTGCAGCGGCAGAACGGCAGCGCACAGGGTACCGAGAACCGCCAGCACCAGAAAGTCCAGCGCCAGAAAAACGAGAATGGCAAGCCCGGGGTAATACCCCTGCTGCGCGGCGGCTTCAAACACAAAGGCCGATACAAAACACAGCAGCCCCAGCACCAGCGTGCCAATGCAGCCAAAGCCGCAGGCGGCCTTCCAATGGGCGGCAAGGGTCTGCTTTGCCCGAGGCAACCACTGGGAGGGGTCGTTCTGCAAGCTGCGCAGGGCGCAGTCTGCCAGCAGCACCATGGCAGGGCCGACCAGCAGACCGGTCGCAGCGCTGCACACCGCCGTGAGCGGCAGAGAGAACAGGGTCACTCCCAGCGAGACGCCAAGCGCGGCGGGCAGGCAGAGCACGCAGACCATCAGGTTTGTGCCTAACAGCTGGCCGAGGTCGCGGCCGACCATCTGGCAAAAGCGTGCAAAGCCTTTTTTCTCCGGCGCACCCGGGTCTACCCCGTGACCGTCCCGCCCATAAAGGGCATTGTAGATGCTCATTCTACTTCACCTCGGTGCCAAAGGCTTCGATCTGGGTCAGGGCAGGGAAGGGGGAAGTCCCCTCGGCCTGAATGAGGTCTTTCAGCACAAGGCTGCGCACCCGCTTGGGCTCAAAGGTCACGCTCTGGGGCTTGGCACTTTTCACCAGCGGGATGTCCAGCGTGCTGCCGTCAGAAAACGCCACCGTGGCCTTGACCCAGTAGTTGTCGTGGGGGAAATCTGCCCGCTCGGTGATGCGCAGCTCGTCCAGCAGTACCTCCCGGCCAAAATCCAGCGTCAGGGCAGCGTTCGGGTCGCGGTTGATGCCCCAGCTCTGGTAGGGGTACTCGCCGTGGGCGCTGTTCTCAAAAACACCGTCGATGGCGTTGCGGGCGGCAAACACTGCCTCGCCGCGCGTTTCCACGTTGGCGCTGGCGTGGGGATAAAAACCGGTGTCGCCGTGTTCATCGTAGCAGTTGAAGGCCAAGTTCCGCCGGGCGGCGATCTCCTCCGGCAGCGCCAGCCGTGCCCGGATGACGTGACGGTTGCCCACAAAGCTCTTGGGCGAGTAGGTGATGGCCTGCTCCCCGAAGGGAATGTGGAAATTGATCTCCCGCTTGACCACATACACAAGGGCTTCGGGCATGGTGTCCTCGAACTGAATGACACAGTATTGCCCGGGGTGGTCAATTTCCAGCGCCACCCGGTCGCCGGGCTTATAGCAGTTGGTGTAAACAAGGGATACATTGGTGTCAGCATCGCAGGTCATCAGGGTGTGACCGACTTCGTCCAGAATTTTCAGCTTGATGGTCTCCATAGTGGTTCTCCTTAATACAGTTCGAGGTTCAGCATTTTTTGGAAATGCAGGGTGATCTTATAGATGGTTTCCGGCCATGCGGTGCGCAGGCGCGGGTCGGTGATGGACACCGGCGTAACAGCAGCCGTTACGGCAGCAGAGTCGAACCGGATGCCGCCCAGCGTGCCCACCGCAAAGCCATCCGCTGCGGGGGCGGGCTGCTGCTCGGTGAGCAGGGTCAGTTCCACCGTGCCGGGATAGTCCGTTTCGTCCCGCAGGGTGATGCCCTGTTCACTGACCGATACGCTGCGGCGGTAGGTGCCAAGCCCCGGGATGGGCGGGTACGCGCCCGCCAGTTCGCCGGTGATACTATTTTTATCGGTGCACACCTCCCGGGCGGCGTATTCCGCGCCGGGTAGCTGCTGCACGCCGTCAAAGGTGGGCAGATTGTGCCATGCGCTCTGCATCGTCCAGATCTCATACCGCTGGGGGCTGAAGGTCTTTTTGGTGTAGCTTTCCACCCCGATATCAATCAGGAACGGTCTGCCGTCCTTGTACACGGTAATGCTGCCGGTATCGTTGTGGTTGTGGCTGTCGCCGTTGGAGCCGAACTTTGCGCCCAGCACCCAGCTGCCCTGCCGCGCGGCATAGACGCCCACGCTGGGATACCATACCGTTAAATGGTGCCGGGGCGCTGCGGCGTATTCCATTAGTTCCTGCTCTGCAAAGGCAGTGGTCAGCCGGTACCACAGGTTGATGTGGGTGCTGCCGTCCGGGTTCTGCAAATGGTCGGGGTCGGCATCGGCGCGGAAGTCTGCCGCCGCAAGGGCTTGCAGAGCATCGCTGCCCACAGCCTGCCCAAAGCGGTATTCCCGCACACCGCACCGCCCGGCAAGGGGGCTGCAATCGCCGAAGTTCAGGTAGTAAGGCCCTTCCACATGGACATTGCAGATGTACTCCGCGATATTTTTGATCTTTGCTTCACGGAACAGGGGACGGAAGGCATCCGGCGCAATGCTGGATAGGATTTCAAGACAGCCCCACAGGGTCAGCCCGGCGTGGCGGTAATACTGTGCACCCTCGTTGCAGCAGCCGTCTGCGCCGTAATCCTTTAAAAAGCAGTCAAGGCTGTACGCTGCCTGTTTGACGGCAGCCTGCCGCTGCTGCTGCGTGGTGGGCAGCAGAAAGACTGTGAGCAGCACATTCTGGGTGCACCAGCTCGTCCAGTTGCACATAGGCTCTTCGCCGTTGCCCATCCACCAGAAGTGGCTTGTAAAATAGGGCGTCAGAATGCGGGCATCCAGCTCCCGCTCCAGCCGCGTTGTAATGCCCGGTGCAGCGGCGTCCAGCTCATCCGGCAGTAAGTACCGGGTCAGTGCCAGCAGGGCACCGGTCTCGGCGGCAAACAGGTCCACGATGGGGCGGGTGGTGTTCGGCAGGGGCAGTTGGGGTGTATCCCGGATGTAGTTGTTGTGGGCGGGCAGCTGCCATGCGCTTTCCTCACAAATCGCCCATACGGTATCGGCAATGGCACCAAGAAAGCGCCCGGTGTGCTCCACGCACTCGGCGCACACCAGTGCGCACAGCCGCGCCCGGCGGGAGAAATAAGCCGTCTCCCATGGGGTGCGCTGTCCGGTATGGATGAAATCCAGCCAGAGCGAGAGCGGCAGGGGGGCGATGGGCGTTTGCAGCGCACCCCATAGGAGACCCGCCTGCAAAAAGCGCTGCTTTACCCGCAGGGGCAGCCCTTGCCATGCGGCGCGCTCTTTGGCAGGGGGAAAGGGCCGGTAATCGGGAAGAAATTCCGGCAGAAAGGCAAGCTGTTCCTGTATCATATAAGCCTCCGATTTTAAATACTTTGCTGATATTCCCGCGGGCTTAAACCCGTGACCTTTTTGAACACCTTGGAAAAATAAAAGGCACTTTCATAGCCCAGCTTTTCCGCAATTTCGTAGACCTTCAAATCGCCCTGCTCCAGCATCTCCTTGGCGGCAGCAATGCGGGTCTCGGTGATGTACTCCACAAAGCCGCTGTCGCCGTATTTGCCGAACAGCTGGCTGAGGTAGTTGGGCGAAAAATTGAACACCGCCGCCACATCGGCCAGTGTCAGCCGCTCGGAAAGGTGGCTCTGGATGTACTCCTGCACCTGTGCCACTACCTGCATCTTTCCGGCGGTGGCGTCGCCCTCATTGACCTCCACGAACTGAATGGGCTGTTCCACCGTGAGCAAGGGCTGCAAATGGGCGTTTTCCCGGCAGCAGCGCGCCAACCCCAGCAGGGAGCCGGTGGGGCGTCCCACCGCCCAGAGCAGCCGTACCGTGAAATAGTTGTATAAGATCTGGCTGGCGCGTTCCAGCAGCGGGCGCAGCACCGTGCGGTAGTTCTGGCACTGGGTATTGGTCAGGCAGAACAGCACATTGCAGCGCATGGCATCCGCGCCGGTTACATAGCAGGGCAGGTAGTTCTGCAGGGTGGTCTCCAGCATCCGCCCGCAGGAAAAGCTCAGCTTCAACTGCTGCGCGGGGGTAAGGGCGGTATTGGCAATGATCTCGCAGCTGGCTACAAGGTAGTCGTCGCTTGCAAGGTTCAGCTCCATGTGCTGCAAGGGCTGCTCCAAAGATTGCTCATCCGGGAACAGCCCGGCGTACAGCCGCACAAAGAACCGCTCCTGATAGCTGCGCACGCTCTCGGCAAGGTTTTCCTGTGCCGGCATCTCGCCCAGCAGGGCGTGCTCCTTTTTTACCTTTTCGGCGGCCTTGGCAAGGGCAGCTTGCAGGTTCTCGGGGGTCAGGTCCAGCTTGACCAGATAATCCACCACCCCGGCACCCATGGCCTGCTTGATGTAATCAAATTCTTCAAAGCTGGTCAGCATGATAAAGGCGGGCAGGGCGCTGCGCTCCCGGCAGGTGCGGGCAAGGGTAAGGCCGTCCATCACCGGCATTTTTACGTCTGCAATGACGATATCCGGCTTCTCCCGCTCGATGAGTTCCAGCGCCAGCTTGCCGTTGCGGGCAGTGCCGCAGACGGTATAGCCCAGCTTTTCCCATTCCAGCATTCCTTGCAGGCCAATGAGCACCAGCGGCTCATCATCCACAAGCAGTATCCGAAGCATGGCTGTCTCCTTTCTGTTGATAGGGCAGCCGGATGGTGACCTCGGTGCCCACGTCCTCTTCGCTTTCAATGGTCAGGCCGTAACCCTCGCCAAAGGAATACCGGATGCGGCGGTTCACGTTCCACAGGCCGACATGACGGAACTTTTCAGCCTTTTCGGCACCCTCGGCGGGCTCGTCCAGAAGGTGCGCCACCTGCTCCGGCGGCATGCCCACGCCGTCGTCGGTAATGCGCAGCAATACGTCCCCGGTATCCGGGTCGGTGGAGATATCCAGCAGCACGCTGCCGTGGCCGCCCTTGGGCTCCAGCCCGTGGAAGATGGCGTTTTCCACTAGCGGCTGCAAGGTGAAGCGGGGAATCATGCAGTCGCGGCAAAGGGTCTCGCTTTCAATGCGGGAGACTTCGATCTCCAAATCGCCGCCGTAGCGGTACTGCTGGATGGTAAAGTAATCGTTGAGCAGTGCCAGTTCCTCCTGCAGCGGCACTAGCTTCTGGGTGCCCTTGGAGATGCTCTTGGTCAGCCGTGCAAAGGCGGTGACCATCTCGGCAATGCCGGGCGCGTGCTGGATGGTGGCCATCCAGCGGATGCTGTTAAGGGTGTTGTAGATAAAGTGGGGGTTCACCTCGTTTTGCAGCATCCGGTATTCTAGCTCCTGCTTGCGGCGCTCGTCCTCCACCCGGCGGGTCATCAGGCTGTCCACGTTTTCAGCCAGCTGGTTGATGCCCCGGCCGATGTCGCCCAGCTCGTTGTTCCACTCCACCGTGCGGTCGGGGGCAAAGCTGCCGCTGCCCACGGCCTCGATGCGCTTTTGCAGCGCCTCCACCGGGCGGGTGATGACCCACTCCAGCCAGTGCTGCATCAAAAAGCTCAGTCCCCAGATGATGGCGATGCCAAGGGCGATGAGCCACAGGTACACGCCGTAGTGCTGCAAAAAGGTGTTTGCGGGCAAAAGCTGTACCAGCGCCGCACTGCGGCCGTTCAGCGTTACCTTGACTACATAATAGTTTTGTCCGTCCAGCTGCACCTTGCCCTGCCATGCGGTCTGCTCGGCGATGCCATTATTGCTGCCGGTGCGCAGGGTGTAGTCCACTTCCCGCAGCGGGTTCTCGGTCTCGGTCAGGCGGCCGTTTTCGATCTGCCACAGGCGGCTGCCCATCTCCCAGTACAGGGCACTGCCGTCGGTCAGGCTGTAACCCGCTGCCGGGTCGGTGATGATGGCGGTATCCAGCGCAAGATAGGTGCTGCCCCGGTGCAAAGTGCCCTTGCCGCAGCGGACAGGCTGGCTGAGGGCGATGCAATCCGGGCTGCCGGGCAGCAGCGGGTCGGTGGTGAACTGCATCCCGTACCCCTTGGTGAGAAACTGCTTGATGCTGGTGCGGTTGAGCGCCGCCGAGGAATTCAGCGTGCCGAACTGCAAATGCCGGTCGTTCTCATTGGTAATAAAAAAGCGGAGGATGTGACTGTACAGGGTGCTGGAATAGTATTTTTCCTGCACGGCTTCGTAGGCGGCAATGGTCTGGGTACCGTTGATACTTTCCTGCGAGATGTACCGCCGCACGGTGCTGTTGATGGAAGCCCAGTTCAAAAGGGCATCGGCGCTGTCCAGACTGGTCTCGATGGAGGTGGCCACCAGCCGCAGGTTGAACTCTGCCGCCTGCAGGGAGTTGGCGCGCACATACTGGTTGGAGAGGATGAACAGTGCCGCGCCCACAGCCAGCGAGGTGAGGGTGGTAAAAAGGCGCATCCCCCATACGATCTGCCGCCGCAGCGGGAAACGATGGCTGCTCTTCATGACGGGGCCTCCTTTCCGGTAATATTTTGCATTCTTTCCTTTATACAGTACAGATTCCGGTGCGGTTTGTCAACGACTTTTCTTATGAAAATTGTGTACTTTATACGCTTTTTTCTATTGTCGATGGTGTAAATTATGCAAGAAAGCAAGAAAGTACAGACTCCAGTGTAAGAAAGTACATCTTTTTTAAAAAGACGCAGAAAAACTGCAATACTTCCCGGAATTTTTCCATTCCGGTTTTTGCGTTTGTGCGGTATCCTAGTGTCAACAAAAGCGAGCGGCTCCCCGGCACGGGGGACACCGCTGCACAGAATACACACACTGCCCTGAAGGAGGACACACTTATGAAAAAGATCTCTCGTCGTTCGTTCCTTACCGCTGCCGCTGCCTGCGGCGCTGCTGCTGCCCTGACCGCCTGCGGCGCTTCCGCCAGCTCCACCGCTGCTTCCTCCACCGCCGGTTCCACCGCTGCATCCGCAGCTGCAGGCCCTGTTACCCTGCAGTGGTCGGTGTGGGATAAGGAGTCCACCCCCTACTGGCAGGCCATGGCCGACGGCTACATGGCAAGCCACAAGGACGTGACCATCGAGATGGTAGACCTTGGCTCCAGCGATTACATGACCGTTCTGGCTACCCAGCTGGCCGGCAGCGCTGATCTGGATGTCGTGACCGTTAAGGATATCCCCGGCTACGCAAACCTGATCAATCTGGACTACCTCAAGCCCCTGAACGAGGTGCTGACCCGCGATACCGGCGATTTCAATGGCACCATCGAGCAGCTGACCACCGACGACGGCAACTTCTACGCCGTGCCCTTCCGCAGCGACTTCTGGGTGGTGTACTACAACAAGGACCTGTTCGATAAGGCCGGTGTGGAGTATCCCTCCAACGACATGACGCTGGAAGATTACGATGCTCTGGCCCGCAAGATGACCAGCGGCTCCGGCGACACCAAGGTCTATGGCTGCCACTACCACACCTGGCGCTCTGCCGCTTCTCTGTTCTCCATTCTGGACGGCAAGAACACCATCATCGACGGCACCTACGACTTCATGAAGCCCACCTACGATATGGTCATTGCCCAGCAGAAGGACGGCATCTGCATGGACTACGGCTACCTCAAGACCTCTTCTCTGCACTACTCCGCAGCCTTTGAGAACCAGCAGTGCGCAATGGTCAACATGGGCAGCTGGTTCATCTCCACGCTGGAAGCTTACATGAAGGATGCCGAGACCAAGTTCAACTGGGGCATCGTCAAGTACCCGCACCCCGCCGGTGCAGCTGCCGGTTCTACGCTGGGCACTGTGACCAGCCTGGCCATCAACGCCGATTCTCCCAAGGCAGAGACCGCTGCCGACTTCATCAACTGGTGTGTCTCTGAGGAGGGCGCACAGGCCATTGCCAAGACCGGTACCTTCCCGGCCTGCGGCTCCGATGCAGAAAAAACCAACAGTTCACCTGCAGAAGGAACTTCACTTGCAGAAGGAACAAATGCTTCACCCCAAAACTAGAAAGGAGAAAGAAATATGGAGAAATGTCTATATTGCTATAAACCGCTCAAGCCAGGTCAGATAGATTACCACCCTGCTTGCGCCAAGAAACTCTTCGGTACCAAGGAAGCCCCTGTCCTACCCTACGTAAGAAAGGAAATCGGCGACCTGGCAAAGCAGGTAGTGCGTGCACAGACCACCCTGACCGGTGTGCAGGCAAAGCTCTCGCTCGATGTGAACCCAGGTGGAAAGAATGAACCATCCCGCTTCACCATCGTAGGCCTCTGGGGAAAATACATCCTCAAGCCACAGACCGACCGCTATCGCTGTCTCCCGGAAATAGAAGACCTCACGATGCACCTCGCCGAAGCAGCCAAAATCGCCGTGGTTCCCCATGGCCTGATTCGCTTTGCCGATGGCGAGCTCTGTTACATCACCCGGCGAATAGACCGACTGGATGATGGCACCAAAGTACCCATGGAAGATATGTGCCAGCTATCCGAGCGCCTCACCGAATACAAATACAAAGGTTCCTACGAGCAGGTAGCCAAACTCATCAAAAAGTACTCCTCCTTCTCGCAGCTCGACCTCGTGAACTATTGGGAAGTAGTCATCTTCTCTTGGATTACCGGCAATGCCGACATGCACCTCAAGAACTTCTCACTCTACAACAACCGCCAGTTGGGCTATGGCTTAACCCCAGCCTACGACCTCCTCTGCACCCAGCTCGTGATGCCGGAGGATCCCGAAGAACTCGCACTGACGCTCAACGGCAGAAAGAGAAAGATTCAGAAAGCCGACTTCATCAAGGTTATGACCGCCTCAGGACTCAGTGAGAAGGTAATCAACAACATCGCCAAGAAGTTCCGTCGCTCCATCGTGAAATGGCTCGACCTGATAGAAGCCTCTTTTCTGCCAGACAGCATGAAGAAGGAATACAAAAAGCTGATTCTCAGCAGAGTCATGGCTTTGAGATAGCGTTTTCTGTATAAATAGAATAATAGAGAAATCACAAAAGTGACCGTCACAAGTCACGCTTTAAACAAAAACAATATACAATGAAGAAAATATTATTATCATTTTTAGCAGCTATCGGCTTATCAACCACGGGCTGCTCAGCACAGGCAAGTCAATCAGCCCCATCTGATTCATCAGCAAAACCAGTCCCTTCGGATGGTATCATCGTATTGGCTCCTCAGGCATTCATCAACCAGGCAAAGGCGGATACCACCAGCTTTCTCCTCGATGTACGCACCCCAAAGGAATATGCAGAAGGACATCTGGCAGGTGCCCAACAACTGGATTATCTCAATCCTGAAGCATTCAATGCCGGCATCAAG
>OIYQ01000275.1_pt1 | contig 21139 bp, 16 predicted proteins | sample 1588311 | NCBI WGS metagenome assembly OIYQ01 (sample SAMN03283244) | human gut metagenome | biome: human-associated habitat; material: feces | host: Homo sapiens | place: Peru | collected 2012
CTTGCCAAAGTTTCCCATAAGATAGTTCTTTTAATGGTTTTGTGTTTATCGCTTCTTTATGTTTCGCGTCACCGCGTGTTTAGAGGCTCATGAGCCAGATGCCGCAGAATCCGGCAACGGCGCCGCCGAGCACTGGACCCAAGACGGGTACCCAAGAATAAGCCCAGTCGGGATCGCGCTTGTCCTTTATCGGGCAGATGGCGTAGGCAATACGCGGAGCGAGGTCACGGGCGGGATTCATGGCGTATCCCGTAGTGCCGCCAAGAGACATGCCGAGGGCCACGATGACATAAGTGATAGGCACTGGACCGAGCGTTGAGAGGCCGAAGGTGTTGCCTTCCGGGTCGTAAACGTTGCCCTTCGTGCCGAAGGCGATGATAAGGAATACCAACAGCAACGTGGCGATGAACTCGCTGATGAAGTTGCTTGGATAGTTGCGGATGGCAGGAGCCGTGCAGAACACGCCGAGCTTGGTGTCCTTGTCCTCAGTGGCGTCGAAGTGGTCTTTATAGAACAGCCAAACGATGATGCCGCCAAGGATGCCGCCAATCATCTGGCCGATGACGTATGTCGGAACGGAAGCCCATGGGAACTTGCCGGCCACGGCGAGACCTATGGAAACGGCGGGATTGAGATGCGCGCCCGTGTAAGGACCGGCGATGAGCACGCCCATGCAGACGGCGAGACCCCAGCCGAGGGTTATGACCACCCAACCTGCTCCTTGGGCCTTACTCTTGTTCAGGCTGACAGCGCAGCAAACGCCGTCTCCGAATATCACAAGCACCATCGTGCCGATCAGTTCCATGAGGAACTGTGTAGTCATAGAATAATCCATAATAAATTAGTTTTGGTTTATAAAGTCTTTATGTTTCCTTCTTCAAGGTCAGTATCCTGCCTCTCCCCTGTTTAGGCAATGGGGGAGGGACAAGGGTAGGGATTGCTGGTTTGTGGTTAAAGCGCGCTTTACTTATGGGTCAGCGTGCGCTGGATGGCATCCTGCCATCCCTTCTTGGCGTTTTCTATCTCCTCGTTCTTGGGAACAGGGTTGAACGTGCGCTCCACCTGCCACTGACTCTTTATCTCGTCGATGTCTTTCCAGAAGCCCACGGCGAGACCCGCGAGATAAGCGGCGCCGAGAGCCGTCGTCTCCGTGATTTTCGGGCGCACCACGGGGATGCCGAGAAGATTAGACTGGAACTGCATGAGCAGGTTGTTGCGTGATGCTCCACCGTCGACCTTCAGTTCAGTGAGAGGCGCGCCAAGGTCCCTGGCCATGGCCTGCGCTATGTCGTAGGTCTGGAACGCTATGCCGTCGAGTGCGGCGCGCGCGATATGGGCGCGAGTGGTGCCACGCGTGATGCCCACGATGGTGCCACGTGCGTACTGGTCCCAATAAGGAGCGGCGAGACCTGTCAATGCCGGCACGAAATACACGCCGCCACTGTCGGGCACCGACGAGGCGAGCTCTTCCACCTCACTGCTGCTCTTGATGAAGCCGAGGCCGTCGCGGAGCCACTGCACCACGCTGCCGCCAACATAGATGGAGCCTTCAAGGGCGTATTTCACCTCGTCGCCAATCTTCCAAGCCACGGTGGTGAGGAGGTTGTTCTTGGAGAGCAAGGGCTTGTCGCCAATGTTCAACATCACGAAGCACCCCGTGCCGTATGTGTTCTTGATGGAGCCCGGCGTGAGACACATCTGGCCGAAGAGCGCGCTCTGCTGGTCGCCGGCGATACCGGCGATAGGCACCTCGTGGGCAAAGATGGTGGTCTTGGTATGGCCGTAGACCTCTGACGACGACTTCACCTCAGGCATCATGCTGCGTGGGATGTCGAGGAGCTTCAGCAAGTCGTCGTCCCATTGCAGCGTGTTGATATTGAACAGCATGGTGCGGCTGGCGTTGGTGACATCGGTGCAGTGCACTTCACCGCGCGTGAGACGCCAAACGAGCCAAGAGTCCACGTTGCCGAAGCGCAGCTTGCCCTTCTCGGCGCGCTCGCGTGCCCCAGGCACGTTGTCGAGAATCCATTTAATCTTGGTGCCGCTGAAATAAGCGTCGATGATAAGGCCGGTCTTCTCGCGCACCTTGTCGACGAGACCTTGCGCCTTCAGCTTGTCGCAGTATTCGGCCGTGCGGCGGTCCTGCCATACGATGGCGTTGTATATTGGCTCCTCGGTGTCGATATCCCACACGATGGTGGTCTCGCGCTGGTTGGTGATGCCTATGGCGGCGATGTCAAGGCCGTTGATGTCGATGGCGGATATGGCTTCAGCTATCACGGCGGCCTCAGACGACCAAATCTCGTTTGGGTCGTGCTCCACCCATCCCGGTTTCGGGAAGTGCTGTGTAAACTCTTTTTGTGCTACACTGCAAATCTTTCCGCTATGGTCAAAAACGATCGCGCGGGAGCTGGTTGTCCCTTGGTCAAGAGCTAAGATGTACTTTTGCATAGATAATTGAGTTTTTAAGTTTGTATTATTCTTGTAGCTGTCTTTTTTAAGACGGTTGTAGTGTTTTCCTTTCCTGGCGTGTAACAGCTATAAAATGAAGAGCTGTCGTGCTATCCTTCTGCCGCAAAATTAGGTAAAAAAGCAATAGCCTCCAATAGTTTTAACTTCTTTTTTATGCCATTACTTCCTGTTAATTGTTCCTTTCCTTACCGCTTCGAGACTGTGGCTGTCACAGCTTCATGCCTCGAATGTTAAGTGGCATTCCCATCCTGCCGTCATGATGAATCCTCACGTGGCAGGATGGGAATGAATGGGTGTTTTACTGGTTCAGTTTCCTTGTGGCCTCCACGTCGATGGCCTGCGCGAGGAGCGATATCGGGTTCTCCACGGTGTAGCCCGTCGACATGTCAATCTGCCATTTGCAGGTCTCGCAGTCGGTGGCCACGCAGTCGGGGTTCACTTCGCGAATCTGCTGGAACAGCGGCGCACCTATCTTCTGCGAGCGCTCGTAGTTCTCCTTCTTGAATCCGTAGGTTCCGGCGATGCCGCAGCAGTGGCTCTCGAGCACCGTGAGGTCAAGGCCTGGAATCATCTTCAGCAGTTGGATGGAATACACGCTCCAGCCCATGCGCTCCATGTGGCAAGCGGTGTGGTATGCCGCCTTCTTGTGGAAGTCGTCGCGGAACGCGAGCTTTATCTTGCCCTCCTCAATCTTCTGGCAGAGGAACCTCGTGGCGAGCATCAGGCTGTCGCGCACCTTGCTGTTGTCGATATTGAGCAAGTCCTTGTATTCGTCGCGCATGGTGAACGTGCAGGTCGAGCTTGTGGTGAGCACGGCCTCGTTGCCACCGTTGATGGCCTTCTCCATAGACGACATGTTGACTTCGCCTTGCTTCTTGGCCTGCTGTGGAAGTCCGTTGGCGATGAGCGCCACGCCGCAGCATTTCTCTTTCTCCAAGAGGCGCACGCCATAGCCGCAGGCGTTCATGACCTTCACGAAGTCCTTGCCGAGCTGCGTGAAGTTGTAGTTGACATAGCAGCCATGGAAATAGCTGACGAAACGCTTGTATTCCCGCTGCTTGGCCTCGGCCTCCTGGTGGAACCACGTCTCAAACTTCTTTCCGGCGTATGCAGGGAACTGGCGGTGCTTGTCGATCTTCATCACTTTGTCGAGTACGACCTTGGCAGGTTTCAGTCCGAGGAAGAAGTTGGTCAACGGCGCCACGAGCGTAGCCATCGAGCCAACGAAGTCGGTGTTGGCGAGCATCTTGTCGCGCAGGCTTGGCGCGTGCGTGCTGAACTCTATCCTGGCGGCCTGGATGATGTCGCCAATCTTGACGCCATGCGGGCAAGCCACCTCGCATCGTTTGCAGTTGAGGCAGAGCTTCAATGTCTCGTTGAAGAAGTCGGGGTCTTTCAGGCGGTAGCGCAGCAAGTCGGGACCGGCATGCTTAGGGCCAGGGTATTCAGGCTCCACGGTAGACACTGGGCAATACGCCGTGCAGATGCTGCACTTCAGGCATTGCTCGTAGTCGTGTTCGCTGAGGTTTCTTAATTGTATCTTCTCTTGCATAGCTGTTATCTTTTATCGGATGATGTTAGGGTTGAGGCCACGGCAAGAGCCGTCAGCAAGTCGATACCCGTTGATGTCGCCATGCGAGGGTCGTTGCCGCTGAGGATGGAACCGATGGCATACACATTATCTAAAGTCTGGCCGTTCTTTGTCGCCTTCAAGCCGACGGTCTTCACGCCGTATGACTGGTACGGCTGCTTGTCGTAGAGGTCGTGGGATGTCCACTTCGTGCGGTCGGCGTCGGCGTCCACGTCAAGGTTCAATATAGGCTCTTGCACGCCCTCGTAGTTGGACGTGAGGCCGCCTCCAAGGAACGAGCCCGCTGCGAATACGAAGTTGTCGGCCTCGAGAGCCGTCTCGCACAGTTTGTCGGTATATACCTTCTTGAGGCGTTTGCCATCCAATTCGCCTTTCACCACGGTGTTGTTTGGGATGAGCGTGCCACCCAACCTCTGGAAGCATTGGCGCAGAAGGGTCTGCACGCGGATGCCAGGCACCGATGGCGGCATCGTGGCTACGAACCGCGTGTCCATGCTCAGGCTGTCTTGCAACAGCTTGGCGGCGTGGTCGTTGGCCACTCCCAACACGGCGGGCAGGAGAAGCAGGTCGGTTCCGGCTGGCACGGCGGCTTTAAGCTTCTCGGCAACCTCCTTCACGTTGTTGTCGTTGGCGAGATAGTTGGCTATGTTTGTGGCGCGCATCTCGGATGGGCTCTGCCTCGCGCGCTCCAACAGGGGCGTCGTCACCGTGCGGAGGCTCACCTCCGCGCCCAACTCGCGCAGGCCATTGGCGATGTAAGGCACCGGGAAATCGAGGAAGCCCGTGATGTTGGCAAGGCATATCTTCTTGCTCTTGAGCTCCTCGGCGTTGTCCACGGTGAACAGTCCGTCCATCGTCAGCCATGTCGGCATGAGCTTGCCGATGGGCGAGAGGCGGTAATGGTTCTTGTTGCAGTCGCCTTTAGTGCTTATGCCGGCCTCTTCGAGCAGCTGCTTGGCCTCCTTGGCAAGGGCCTCAATGTCGTTCACCTTGGCGTAAGGGTGGGTTCCTGGCAGTTGGCCCGCTGTCTGGGCAGGGTCGTCGACGGCCTTGCCGTCGTTGTAGCCCATGAGGTCAAACGAGCCAGAGTTGAAGTGCAGGCTGCTTTGCCCACCGCACACCACGGCGGATTTCTTGCCTTTCTTGGCGAGGGCGATACCGCACGTCAGTCCGCTCAGTCCGCCACCTATTATTATAGTATCGAATTTCATTTTTGTCAAGCGTTAAGTCCACAAAGTTCCTGGTAAATCTTCAGCGTCAGCTGGTTCTCTTTCAGCGTGTCACCCCAAGCCACGGGCTGCATGCCCTTCCAGCGCTCTTGCATGAACGACTTGAGGTCGGCGAGCTCCTCTTCTGGCTTGTTGTTGCCCACTTGACACAACACGCATGAGGCGCGGCACGCGCAAAGCTCCGCTTGGCATGTTCCCATGCCGATACGTGTGCGGCGGCGCAGGTTTATGAGGTTGTGCACATGCAGCTTGTCCACGGCGAACTTCACCTCACCGGCGCTCACCTCCTCGCATTCGCAGACAAGGGCGCGGTCTTCTATCGTCTCGTGTGGAATCTCGTTGGTGAATGTGCCGTGACGTCCTATCTCCGCCACGCGGCTTGTAGAAGCCACGAGGTCGCTGTAGATGTCGTCGTGCATCTCTGCCTTTATCTCGCTGTCGGTCTTCTCCGAGCCAGGGAGAGGCACGACGGCCGTGTCGCACTTCTTGTCGATGCCTAATTTCTGGCAAGCCAGGTCGGCGGCCTTCTCCGCCATGAGGCGGTAGGTCATCATCTTTCCGCCCGTTATGGTGGCGAAGCCTTTCAGTCCGTCGCGCTTCTCGTGGTCGAGGAGCACTATGCCACGGCTGATGCTTCTGCCCGACGGGTCGTTGTCGGAAGCCACGAGCGGTCTCACGCCGGCGTAAGCGCGTATGATGCGTGTCGTGGCAAGGCTTGGCGCGAGGGTCATGCCCTCACGAATCATCAGCTCCACCTCGTCGGGCGTGGCGCGCATGTCGTCTATCTGGTCGAAAGGCACGCGCGTGCTGGTGGTGCCGATTACGCAGACCGCGTCGTCGGGCACGAGGATGTCGCCGTTGGCGGGCTTGCGGCAACGGTTTATCACCATGTGGTTGACACGGTGGCCGAAGATGAGCAGGGTGCCCTTGGCAGGGAACATGTTAATCTGCACCCCGGCCATCTGTGCGACAGGCTGTCCCCAGATGCCGGCGGCGTTTATCACGAGGCGGCAGTGAGCCTCACTCTGCTCGCCCGTGCGGTTGTCGCGCAGCTTCACGCCTTTCATCACGCCATTCTCGATGATGAAGCCCACGACCTCCACGTATGTGCGGACCTCGGCACCATGACGCTTGGCGTCGATGATGTTTGCCGTGGTGAGGCGGAACGGGTCTATCGAGGCATCGGGCACACGCACTGCCCCGATGAGCGTCGGGTTGACGGCAGGTTCTATGCGGCGCGCCTCTTCCGGAGAGATGATGTCGGCCCTGATGCCGGCCTTCGTGCAAGCCTCGACAAACGTCTTCTGGTAGTCGAGGCTGTCCTCGGGAAGCGTGATGAAGAGACCGTCGGTCTCCTCCACGCAATGGCGAGCCACTCGGCGAAGCGTCATGTTTTCTTCTATGCACTCGCGTGCCGACTCCTGGTCGGTGACGGCATAACGGGCGCCACTATGCAACAAACCGTGGTTACGACCAGTCGCTCCGTTGGTGAAATCGTTCTTCTCGACAAGAAGGACTTTCATTCCGCGGCGAGCGCAGTCACGTGCTGTGCCGGCACCGGTGATGCCACCGCCGACAATAATCACGTCGTATTCTTCTTTGATGGTCTTGTCAATCATTGTGGTTTTTGTATAATAGGTGTTACTCTTTTATTACGAAAGCAAAATTAAGAAAAGTTGGTTACATTTCGATACGTAAAGCGCAGTTTTTCCTTGCAGTTAGCAATGTTTAACAGTGGCGAAAGGTTAACTGCCTTGTTTTGTTTAGAAAAAATCATGGCTATCGATTTTTTGCCTTAATTTATGGAACACCCATGTAATTCATGAGCCGCGACAGTTACTTTGCAACTTGGTTGCGCTTCTGCCTTTGTAACTTTGCGCCCGTAACAAGAAAGATAAAAACAAAGGATATGGATAAAAAACAGTTGTCTCGCATTGCGCTTACCGCGGTGTTGCTTTTTGTGGCTTGGATGGTTACCAAGTCGATAGTCATGCCGGTTTGGGGTCAGCTCCTCGTCTACCTCGTGCCCTACATTATTATATCTTATGACGTTGTGGGCGAGGCCATTGAGGAAGGCATAGGCGAGCGTAATCCTTTCAACGAGGATTTCCTCATGTGTGTTGCCACTATCGGCGCCTTGCTCATTGGTTTCCTCCCCGGCGCTGAGCCACAGTTTCCGGAGGCGGTGTTTGTGATGCTCTTCTTCCAGGTGGGCGAACTCTTCGAGGATTACGCTGAGGACAGGAGCAAGCGGTCTATAAACGATCTCATGGGCATCCGCCCCGACGTGGCCAACGTGGAGCGAGGTGGCGAGGTCACGGCCGTTGACCCCAAGACGGTTGCCGTGGGCGAGACCGTGGTGGTGCGCCCCGGCGAGAAGGTGCCCATGGACGGCACGATAACAGACGGCGTGTCCAGTCTCAACACCGTGGCGCTGACTGGCGAGAGCGTGCCGCGTGACGTGGGCGTGGGCGACGACGTGCTGAGCGGCTGCATAAACATTTCGGGCGTGCTGCGCGTGAAGGTGGGCAAGTCGTTTGGCGACTCCACCGCCTCAAAGATAATAAAGCTCGTGGAGGAGTCGGCCGAGAACAAGTCGCATAGCGAGACCTTCATCCGCCGCTTCTCCCGTGTCTATACCCCGATAGTGGTGTTTCTCGCCATCGGCGTGGCCTTCGTGCCGCCGTTCTTCTGCGACAGTTATGGGCAGGGCCTTGCCACGTGGGTCTATCGTGCCTTGAGCTTCCTCGTGGTGAGCTGTCCGTGCGCTCTCGTCATCTCCGTGCCGTTGAGCTTCTTCGGCGGCATAGGCGGAGCCTCGCGCAAGGGAATCCTCATCAAGGGCGGCAACTACATGGACGCTCTCGCGAGGCTCTCCACCGTGGTGTTCGACAAGACCGGCACGCTGACGCAAGGCGTCTTCGCGGTAGATGCCGTGCATCCAGAGGCCATAGACGCCAACGACCTGTTGCATCTCACCGCCCACGCCGAGGAGTACAGCACGCATCCCATTGCTTGCGCCCTTCGCGCGGCGTTCGACAACGCCGCGTTCAAGGATGCCGCGTTGGGCAGCGACGGCAGCGTGACTAACATCGGGGAACTGCTTGCCGACGGTTGCCGTTTGGATAATGTAGAGGAGATCGCGGGCCAAGGCATCCGCGCCACGGTGAATGGTCATGCCGTCAGCGTGGGCAACGTGAAGCTGATGGAGGCTTCAGGCGCCAAGGTCACCGAGTGCGAGAAATGCAAGAACACCGTGGGCACCATCATCCACGTGGCCGTCGACGGCGTGTATGCCGGCCACATCGTGATAGCCGACAAGGAGAAGGCCGACAGCCGTGAGGCCATTGCCGGCCTGAAGATGCATGGCGTGCGGAAGACCGTGATGCTCACGGGCGACCATGAGCGCGTGGCAAGGCGTGTGGCCGAAGACCTCGGCTTGGACGAGTATCACGCCTCGCTCTTGCCGCAAGACAAGGTGGAGTGGGTGGAACGACTTATCAACGGCAAGCCAGAAGGCTCCACGCTCGCCTTCGTGGGAGATGGCATCAACGACGCTCCCGTCCTCGCCCGTGCCGACGTGGGCATTGCCATGGGCGCGCTCGGCGCCGACGCTGCTATCGAGGCTGCCGACGTGGTGCTGATGGACGACAAGCCGTCGAAGATAGCCACGGCTATTCATATAGCGCGCCGCACCATTGCCAATGCCCGCCAGAACTCCGCTTTCGCCATAGCGGTGAAAGTGGTCATCCTCATCCTTGTCGCCACGGGCGCGCTCGGCAGTCTTGCCATGCCCTTCGCGGTCTTTGGCGACGTTGGCGTAATGGTGCTATGCGTGCTCAACGCCATGCGGACGCTGAGGGTATAAAAAGAGGTTAAATCACGAACCGCAGACCGATGGCCGCCCTGCGCCAGTTGGCATCCAGGATAAAGCGGCCATTGCCTGCCACGGCTCCCTCGTGGGTCACGCCCGTGTTGCTGTAGCCAACGAAGAAGCCACGCGCGAATACGTCCAAGTGCTTGAATATCTCATAGCTTACTCCTATGTTCATGCCAGCTTCAAAGCCATTGCCACTGAAATCGAACCAAGAAGGGGCGTGAGGTTGCCAATCGTTTTCCCAAGAGTGCTTTACCCAACTTACTGATCCTTCCGTGAAAAATCTCACGGGACCAACCTTCGCGAAAGAAAATCTTGCGTAAGGAGTAAAGAAGTAATAGCGATTCTCCGCGTTATAGGCCTCTTTGTCAGAAATCCAATCTTTTCCTAATTCGAAAGACGCTCTCATTCCCACAGCCCATTTATCATTGATTTTATAGCCTAAGCCAGGTGTTAAGATTGCAGGGTGATGATAGTATTCGATATCCCTTTCATTGGAGAATCCCCCGGAAAACTCAACGAAAACACCGTTCTTCTCTTGTGAAAACGCGACTGCACAGCCTGCGCAGAGAAAGACCAAGATAAATAATAGTTTCTTTTTCATACCTCTTAGTTATTAGATGATGTCGCAAAGATAAAGAGTTTTTTTTTGAAATAATATTCATTTATCCAAGGGAATATAGTTAAATTATCCTAAGAAGATGGCGTGCTTTGGGGAAAATTTAAAGCTTATTTAAAAATATAATATTGGATATTAATTTGGTCTTAGCTGTCCACAAAAATAAAAAGAGCGCAAATATCCAGCTTGAAGTATTCTAACACGAGAGCAAACGGGTATGATTTGCAGAGAATGTCACAATTGTCCCCCGTGCCGTCTTAGCCTTTCTTGTGCGTTAGGTAGTTGACGCACTCCTTCATCACCTGCGCGCCCGAGACCTTCATCGCGGCGACATAGAGCAGAGTGGTGACCACTATCTTTATCGCCATGCGGAGCAGCAAGCCATGGAAGGGCGAGGCTACGGCGTAGGCAATGGCGCAAGCCGCCAATGCCGCGAGCATGAACGGCATAAGGTCTTTGAGAAGCATGAGGAACCCGTAGTCCACTATCTTGCGCGTGAAGTATTGCCACGCCACCGTCCACAGGGCGATGTAGGCGGAATATGCCGTGACCATGGCTATGATGCCTTGACGGGCGAAGACGAGAATGACCGCTATCTGCAAAACTATCTGCGCTATGTTAACCCACATGAAGATGTCTGACCGCCCCTTGCTGACGATGAGCTGCTGCATGGGCAGGTAGATAGGGATGAAGGCTCCGCTCACGCACAGGATTTGCAGGATGGCCACGCTGTCGATCCATTTGTCGGAGATGAGCAGCACTATGAACTCGTGGGCTATGATGGCCAAGCCGAACATGGCCGGGAAGACGAGAAACGCCGTGAACCGCGTCATCTTGCGCAGGATGTGGAGTTGGCGGTCTCCTTCCGTCTGCGTGGAGGCGAACACGGGTTGCGCCACTTGCGCCAGCATGCCCGACACCAGTCCAGAGGCCATGTTGTTCCATTTCCAGCCTTGTGTGAAGTTGCCCACGGTCTTCACGGGGAATATCCTTCCGAAGATTACGGTGAGGATGTTCTGGCTCAACTGCGAAATGATGTTGGTTATGAGAATCTTGCTGCTAAAGCCGAACATGCGCCTGACAGGCGAGAAGTCGATGTCGAGGGTAGGGCGGAAAGGCATGAGAAAATACTTGCCGATGTTTTGCATGCCCGTGTAGATGAGCTGTTGCGCCACAAGCGCCCAATAGCCCAACCCCTTGAACGCCAATGTTATGCCCACTATGCCGCTTATGGTTAGCACCACTATGCGCTGCAGGGCTATGGGCTTTACGATGAGGTTCTTGGTGAGGTAAGCCTGTGGCACGATGCCCAAGGCCGACAGGGGGATGCACACGAAGATGACCCTGCACAGCAGCGTGAGGTTGTCTTGATGGTAGAATCTCGCTATCAGTGGCGCGCAGAAAAACAAGATGACGTAAAGGCTCGTGCCCATAATCATGGAGAACCAGAACACGGAGTTGTAGTCGTTGTGCTTGGGCGCCTTCAGGTTGATGAGTGCCGAGGTGAACCCGCTGTCTTGCAGGCAGCTGGCAATGGCCGTGAAGATGGCCACCATGCCCACCAAGCCATAGTCGGCAGGACTGAGCAGCCGGGCCAGGAAGATGCCGATGATGGCGTTCAGGATTTGCATGCTGCCATTGTTCATGGCCGCCCAGAATAGTCCTGAGGCTGTCTTTTCTTTCAGTGAGCTCATGAGAACCTTTGGTAAATAGCGTTGTTGCGTTTTATGAAGTTGTAGTGGAACACCTTCTTGCGGAGCTTGGAGAAGTTGAACTCCCAGACGAAGGCCAAGCGTTGCCACGCTGTCAGCGTCTTGCCCTCCTCGTACATCCCCGGCGGCAGGTATGTGCGATAGAGCATGGCCAGCGTGTCGAAGGCGCTGAAGTCGTGGTGCTTGCCGGTGAATATCCACGTCTCGGCCAGCATCCGGTCCTCGCGCTTCTCAGGGGTCAAGGGCCGTAGCGTGCGCAGGTAGGCCGCGCTTGCCCACCAGAAGTTGCCGGCGTACATGGTGAATGTGGCTGGCTTGGGCGGATAGCGCAGGCAGCCGTAAGTGTCGTGGCCGCCTGTCAGCACGTTGGCGGCGACCCGCCATTTGTCGATGTTGAAATATTCCATCACCTCACGCCACGCCTCCACCTTCTTCTTGAAATAGAGCCAATGGCGGTCGCTCTTTTGCGGGCCGTGATAAGACACGCCCTTGGTGTGGAAATAATAGATGAGGCAGTCCTCCTCTCGCGCCTTCGCGTAAGCCGCGTCCAAGGCCGGGTACTCATATTGGCTGGCGTCGGGCGTGTAAGCCACCATCTCATGGCTTATGCCCTCGAGCATCTTCCGCAACTTCTCCACGTCGTCCGCCCGCCGATATATGCAGCTCACGAGCAGCGTCTTGGTTCGTGCGGCAAGTCCGCTCCGCTTCAGCCGCCCTATCTGCAGGGGCACGAGCTCTTCCCAGCCCTCGGCGCAAAACACGTGGTAGACGCCATATATGGGCAGCTTGCCCGTGTAGGGACGCTCCCAAGGGGTCAAGTCCTCCTTGCGGTTGATGTGGATAAGGGTCGTGCTGATGGTTTGCCAAATGCTCATTGCTACAATGATGAAATCATTGCAAAAGTACGATATTTCCTTTGAAGGAACAAAATATAGTTGTACATTTGCAAGATGAAAGCTAAAAAAATAGTTGTCAACCAGACAATACAATTCAAGGCCTATTCCAAGGTGTGCGCCTTGGGCAAGGCGCGCGACGACGTGAATCGCACGCTGTCAGATTGCGGCTACGACGTGGAGATAATCCTCTGCAAGCGCTATCCCGTGCCTTTTCTTTCCAACCTCATGGGTCTGCTGAAAAACATGGCCATGATCCTCCGCCACCCGTTAGGCTCCGAATACATGGTGCAATATCCCGTGTCGAGCAAGGTGATATTCCCTTGGGTGCTTAGGCTGCAGCGTCTGCTTGGCAACAAGGTCACCATCCTGGTGCACGACATCCAGACCGTGCGCAACGGACGTGACCTCTCGCCCGACCTGCGCGTGTTCAGGTTGGCAAACAGGATATTGACCCACACCGAGGCCATGAGCCGCTGGATCCACGACCACGGAGTGGCGACACCCTCCGAGGCGATACAGCTTTTCGATTATTATACCGACGACGACTTCCGTCCAAAGGAAGACCTGCTGAGGCATAAGAAGGAAATAGCCTTCGCGGGCTATCTACGCAAGTCGTCGTTTTTCACGCCCTTGTCGGCCCACGACTTCCGTGACTTGACCTTCAACCTTTATGGCAAGACCGACGACGACTTCCGCGTCTCGGGCAACGTGCGTTACCTTGGCGTCTTCGAGAGCAACCACACGGCGGCTGTCGAGGGAGGCTGGGGCCTCGTGTGGGACGGCACGTCGATAGACACGTGCGAGGGCGACCTTGGCGATTACCTCCGCCTCATAGCCTCCCATAAGTTGTCGCTGTATCTCGCCATGGGCATCCCCGTCATCGTGTGGAAGGATAGCGCCGAGGCCGAGTTCGTTACGCGCGAGGGCCTTGGCATCGCCGTGTCGGGCCTCAAGGAGCTGCCCGACCGCATATCCGCCATCTCCGACGAGGAGTATGGCCGCATGCTGGACCGCTGTCGTGCCCAAGGCTCCGTGCTCAGGCGCGGCGGAATGTTGAAGAAGCGTGTAAATGGCATGGACGGCACCGTGTGCCCATGTTGAAATTCAGACGACCATTTGTAAAAATGTTTACAGCATGTACCAGGCAATGAGGTAAGCGTTGTATCCCCAGAAATACACCGTGAGCAACCGCACGAGGTATCTCGCGCATTCGGCTTGCCGTCCGCGGAGCTTCCTTAGCAGGCAAGCCACTGCCACGGGTATGATGAACATCCAGTGGCCACCGTTGATGGCGACCTCGTTAAGTCCGAAGCCGAGCACGACGTGGATGGTCAGGTCTATGGCGAACCACGACAGCAGCATCTGCAATATGCGATCGTTGCGGCCACAGACGATGCCTCCGAAAAACATCAGCACGATGACAGCCTCTATAGCGTAGTTGACCCACGACGAGTAGGTCACCTCGGTGGGACGGCCCAAGAAGACGTCGCCAAGGAGATAGTCGCGGTGAAGCTGTATCGACTCGCCGAAGAGCCCGTCCACGACTCCGTTGACGCGAGACGCGTCGGCATTGATCCAACGCAAGAAAGGCTTGTCGCTGATAGACTTGCCGTTGATTTTCGTCATCGCGATAGAGTTCTTGATGTCGCGAATGGAGTCCTGCCTGAATTTCGCCGGGTCTTTTATAGCCAACTTCCGCTTCATCACCTCGGCGTTGTTGTCCCTTTGCGCCACGATGGTCTGGTCTTGCGCCCAATAGGTGCCCAAGAGCAGGGCAGACGGAAGGAGGAAGCCCAAAAGAAAGTTTTTCCACGTGAAGGCTTTACGCCGGTCCACGAACAAGGCCCCAAGCAAGGTCTTGGCCCCATTGGTCAGCGTGATTCCGGTGGTCAGGTAATACAGCAAGGCCGGCTTATACCATGCCATGGCCTTGCCTTGGCGTATGTGCCGGCCGAAGACGTAGAGGGTGAAGACGAGGATGGAGAAGGAGAAGATGAAATGGTCGGGCGACATTGCCGATGTCATGATTGACGCGAAAGAAAACAGCAATGCCGTGAGCCACCTGCTGTCGCCCCTGCTCATGCCCATAAGCTCGTGAAGCGTCCTGTACATGAATATTATGGCATAGAGCGACGCCACGACGACGAGCGCGGCCATGATGAACATGGAAGCGTTGACGTCCCATGTCTCCATAATCCAGCGGTTGAGCACGGAGAATGGATAGAGCAGCAGCGTCAACACCGGATGGCGCTCAAGGTTATAGTAGACACTGAACTTTGTCAGCGTCATGTAGGCGTAGGGGTCATAGCCGGAGAAATGGAGCTGGTTGTTGAACAGGCTCCAGCCGCCAATCTTCCCACATCGCGCCAAGAGGAATTTTGGCCAGTGGTTGTAGATGAGCATGGCGTTCATCAGTGCCAGGACGCAAACGGAGACCACTGCCATCCAGCGCTCGTCCTTGCGAATGGCGAAGATATGAAAAGGGTTATTCATTTTCTTCATTATCGAAAATCAATACATTATATATATGTGTACGGTGTGCAAAATTACTATTTTTTTCCCTATTCCTTGCCGAAAGCTTGTGCCATTGCGCTTTTTCTTGTATCTTTGCAAGAAAAGAAAACACAGATGAATCCCAATAAGACGGTGTCGGTGGTGATGTGCACCTTCAACGGTGAGCGGTATGTCAGGGAGCAGTTGGATTCCATTGTGGCCCAGACATATCCCATCCACGAGCTTATCATCGAGGACGACGGCTCCACCGACCGCACGGTGGAGATATGCAGGGAGTACGCCTCTCGCTACCCATTCATACAGGTCGTCGTCAACGAGCGCAACCTTGGGCTGGATGCCAATTTCGAGGCGGCCACGATGAGGTCCACGGGCGATTTCGTGGCACTGTCCGACCAAGACGACGTGTGGTATCCGGAGAAGATAAGTCGTCAGGTGGCGGCGATAGGCGACAACGACATTTGTTTCTCTTGCTATGACCGTGGCGCCGACCGCCAGCATTCGACCCTTGTCTGCCAGCAATACCGCCTTGAGGCCCTTCTCTTCGCCGGATTCGCGGGCCATACCATGTTGCTGCGTGGCGATTTCGCGCGCACGCATGAGCATTGGGCGTTGGCCAGCCAAGTGCCGTTCATGCATTATGATTGGAGCCTCGCCGTCTTCGCGCAGTTGAAGCGTGGCATCATCCGCATCGACGAGGCGTTGAACCTCCATCGTTGCAATCCCCAGTCGGCCATCGCCAAGGAGTTGGAAACAGGCCCCCGCGTGCCGGCCTATATGCCTTATACTCAGGGATTGCGTGAGTATCGGCGCATGCAATCGCGCCCGGAGTGGCAACGTTTTTACTCGCTTGTTTTCAACCGCACGTCGGACACGTTTCAGCCCCTGGCCCATCGCATGAGCGGATTGATGCTGAGGCCGGACGGCATGGCCTTGCTCAGATTGTGCGGCTTGTGCTGCCGCAATCGTGCCACAATCTATTGGAATGGCGGCGCCCATGGAGTAATGGGAAAGGTGCGTGGTTTCTGCTATCCCTTGATATTCGCTTATAACAACAAGAAATTTTACCAAGACCAATGAACATAGCATTGCTTACTGCCGGCGGCGTCGGCAACAGGATGGGGCAGGACATCCCTAAACAGTTTATGACCATTGACAATATTCCTGTCATCATCTACACCATGCAGGCGTTTCAGCGTCATCCGTTGGTCGACGCTATCTGCGTGGTCTGCCTGAAAGGATGGGAAGTGGCGCTTCAGGCCTACGCCAACCAGTTTAACATCACCAAGCTGAAATGGATTTTCGATGGCGGCGACAGCAACCAGCACTCCATACGCAATGGCTTGGAGGGACTGCGAGCGGCCGGTCGTCCCGACGACGACATCATACTCGTGCACGACGGCGTGCGCCCCTTGGTGAGCGAGCGCATAATAACCGAGAACATTGAGAAATGCCGTAAATACGGCTACGCCGTCACGGGACTCGTATGCAAGGAGGCCATCATGGAAAAGGTGGATGACTGCGTGAGGAACATCTCCATACCGCGTGAGCGGCTTATTCGAACGCAGACACCTCACACCTATCATCTCGGCGACTTGTTGGACGCGCACCATGAGGCGGAAGACAAGAACATTGAGAACACGGTGGCCTCGTGCACGCTGATGTCTGCCCTCGGGGTGGACGACCAGCGACTGGTCATGGGCTCGGAGAGAAACGGACTTAAACTGACCCAGACCGAGGACATCGAGCTTTTCAAGGCGTTGATTCACACCGAGGCGGAGTCGTGGATAAAGCAATGAGATGTCAAGCTCGGCAAGGAAAAAACAGTATTTGATGATGAACAAATATCAAGAAGACTTGTTGGCGGCGGCGACGAAGCCCCTGCCTTGGCAAAGGCTGAGCGGCAAGAACGTCTTGGTGGTGGGCGCTACGGGACTGATAGGCGGCGCCGTGGTCGACGTGCTCATGCGTCGCGGTCCGCTGGACTTCGATGTCTATGCCTGTGGCCGCAATGAGGAGCGGGCGCGCAGGCGTTTCTCGGCTTGGTGGCCTAATCCGCGTTTCCATTTTCTCAAGCATGATGTCACGTCGCCTTGGGAAGAAGCCGTCGACTTCCATTTCGTCATCGACACCGCCAGTGGAGCCTCGCCACAGCTCTATGTCTCCGACCCCGTGGGCATCATTCGCGCCAACATCCTTGGCGTGGACAGGTTGCTTGACAATGGTCGTCGGCACGGCATGGAGAAATTCGTGTATGTGTCTTCGGGCGAGGTCTATGGCGAAGGTGACGGCAGGGCGTTCACCGAGGATTATAGCGGATATGTGGATCCCATGAGCGTGAGGTCTTGTTATCCGTCGTCGAAGCGAGCGGCGGAGACGCTCTGCGTGGCTTACGCCCACGAGTTTGGTGTCGACGTGAGCGTGGCGCGCCCCTCGCATGTCTATGGCCCTTGTTTCACGGAGGGCGACAAGCGCGTGTATGCCGAGTTCATACGCGATGTCATTGGGGGTGATGATATAGTGATGAAGAGCGACGGCATGAAATTCAGGTCGTGGTGCTATGTGGTTGATTGTGCCTCAGCCTTGCTTTATATACTTCTGAAGGGAGAGTCGGGAAAGGCTTATAATATCGCCGACGAGTCGTCTAACAAGACGATACGCGAGCTGGCCATCATGGTGGCGGACATAGGCGGCAGGCGGTTGCGTGTGGAACTTCCGCCCGACGCGGCGGCTACAGGCGGCACGCCAATCACGAAGGCCGTGTTCGACACGTCGCGCTTGCGTGGCCTTGGCTGGAGTGTCGACGGCACGATGGAGGAGAAGATGTGGGCGACGATAGAAGAGGCCGCCCGGCAAGCTGAAGCTTAGGCCGTGTTCAGTCTTCCACCACGGTCTCCATCTTGTGGCGGTCTCGTTTGTCTATTGGGGGCAAGTCCATGTAGTTGCCGTATATTATTGAGCAGAGCTTTTCTGGGTCGGCGGGGCCTTCAAATGTCTTGCCCTCGAACATGATGTCGCGGTGGGGCACGAGCACGTTTTTGTCGAAACGCTCATAGAACCAGGCGCCGTAACTGTGCATGTAGCTGCGCTTGTTGCCAAAAAAGCGCCCGATGACGCGAAAAACGGGAAACACGAGATAATGCAGCGTGTCGTAGCCTGCCTGTGCCATGCGTGGGTGCGCGCCGGCGAACCTTAGGTTGACGTTCACCGACAGCTTTGCCGCCAAGCGTTGAAGCCACGGAATCATGTGGCCCTCGTAGGGGAAGATGTCAATGTGCAGTCCTTGGAACGTCAGCGCCTCTGCCGTGCGGCGGTCTTTGCTCGTGGTGTCGTCGTGGCTCACCTCGCGGCTCTTCAGGTCGCGAAGCACGGCCCATTCCTTGTAAAAGCCCTTGTCGGTGTCGTTGTCTTGAAGCACGTATTGTGGATGGGGATGCGACTTGAGGTAGTCGCATAGGCGCTTGAAGTCCTTGCGGTCGACCACGAAGTCGATGTCGTCGTCCCATGGAATGAAACCGCCATGACGCAGGGCTCCGAGAATGTTGCCTCCGTCCAGACGGCAGGCAACACCAATCTTGCGGGCAGTGGCTTGGAGGTAAACAGCCATGTCGAGAAGGCGGAGCTGGGCGCGCCGGCGTGCCGAGCCGTCGGGGTTGTATTTTCGGCGAAGGTCTTCTTCCGTCTCGCCGGTGTTGTATGTCATGTTTGCTTTCATGTATCGTTTAGTTGTTTTTCTTTTATCTCTTATTATATCAGGTAACTGATGTATAGCCAACCATTATATATCATGAGGTATAGGGCCGTGGTGCCCACTATGCCACGCAGCCACCGTTGTGGGTTGTGGAGCAGAAGGTATGCCATGGCTATGGTGAGGATGAACAGCCAGTGGGGCGACATGATGTAAACCTCGTTGAGCCCAAATCCCAACACGAAGTGTATCACCATGTCAAAGCCGAAGAAGGAGAGTGCGAGCCATAGAAAGCGCGACTTCCGCCCAAACCAAATGCCGGCAATAAAGAGCAACGCTATCATGCCTTCTATGATATAGTTGATAGTGTGCTTGTAGCCGACTATCACGGGGCGATTTCTTAATACGTCGCCCAAAAGGTGGTCGGCGTGAAGTTGTATGGGCTCGCCGAATATGTTCTCTACCATCGATGCCCAGCGTGGCGTGGAGATGTCAGTCCATTGCCCGAACTCGGTCTTGTTTATTGGCTTGCCCTTATGTGCGTATACGGCTTTCTTTTGTTGCCGTTTCATCTTTGCCGAGTCGCTCATGGCTATTGCCTTGTTTACGCAAGCGTTGATGGCGGCGGTGTCTCGCAGGTGGGTGGTGTCTTTTACGGCCGTGGCGATCTTCTCGTGACGTTTTTCCTCAATCTTGGCGCGCTTCTCAACCCTTGCCATGTATTCGGGCCTTTCGAAGTGTTGCCATTCGAGTCTCGCTCCAAGCCATATCAATGCCGAGGGAATGATTATGGCGAAAGCTAAATTGGGTGGCCGCCAAAAACGCTTGTCGTTTACAAACAAGTTGGAAAGAAAGACCTTTATGCCATTGTTTAGTGAGATGCCGGCGGTAAGGAAAAAAAACATTATGGTTTGCCATGTCGTGAATGGGCGTTTCGTGTTCAGGCGCATGCCGGAGACATAGAGCGTTAGTATGAGCATGAACATGGAAAGGCAGAAATGGTCGGGCACGCTGATGCCGACGATGACATAGCCGAAAGAAAATGTCAATGCACCGAGAAGCCATGAGTCGGTGAGGCTCGTGCCGATGACGTTGTGAAAGATTCTTACAAGGAAAATAAAACTGTAGAATGCGCAAAAGGTCAAGATAAGCCCCATGATGACAGTCGCAAGGTTGGTTCCTGTCAGGGCCATGAGCACTTGATTCAGCTGGTTGGGGATGAACATGAAAAAGGCAAGCAAGGGATGCCTATATATATTGTAACTGGTGTCCCAATTGGAGATGACCATGTAAGATATCGGGTCGAAGCCGGAAATGTGGAATTGCATGAACAACCTACGGTAGTTGTCGTTCAAGGCAAAAAACTTATCCGCATACTTGTATATGACCAATGAGTTCCAAAGAATCACATACAAGAGGGCTAAGAAAGATGGCCAACGCTCCTCGCGCTTTATCTTAAAGATGTTTTCCATCGTAGTGTCGTTAATGATCTGTTGCTGTATTGCGTGCTGCTTGTTTAATATCGTTTTTTAATATTGCTATTTTAATATTGCTTTTTAGTATTGCTTTTTAATATCGCTTGCGAATATTGTTTGCAAAGTTAACGCTTTTTATTGTGAAAGAATTATTGCGGTGTCAAATTAACCACATATATATTGGGACATTGCCTATTAATCCTCTTCAGCCATTTTCCGCTCATTATGTCCATCCCGTCTATCAAAGTCTATCCTGTCTATAATAGTCTATCTTGTCTATAAGTGTCTATAAAATCTATCCCCCGTCTATCCCGTCTAAAAGCCGCCCATTCCATTGATTTACGTCAATTATCCATCATTTTTTGAAAAATAATCGCAAAAACATTTGGAGGGTATCGCAAAAGTCTATACCTTTGCACTCGCTTTTCGGAAATACACCGGTTAGCAAACAAGAAAAGAGTTCTTTGAAGAGATTTACATAAACAGAGAAGTAGTACAAGAAGCGAGCCGTACACATTATATAATATATGGTGTATGCGGCTTGGGTAGAAAAACGAACCGTTCAATTTACTTGAAGAGTGAAGTTTAGACTTCCGATTCGATGAAAAAGGATGAGCGTCCTGGACAGAGCAAACTTGCCTTCCGAGGTTTCGGCCTTGGAAGGTGAAACATGATATTTTACAATGGAGAGTTTGATCCTGGCTCAGGATGAACGCTAGCTACAGGCCTAACACATGCAAGTCGAGGGGAAACGGCAGCTTAGCTTGCTAAGCTGGACGTCGACCGGCGCACGGGTGAGTAACGCGTATCCAACCTGCCCCACGGTGAGGGATAACCCGCGGAAACGCGGCCTAATACCTCATGGTCTCCGAGCTTGACATCAATCTTGGAGTAAAGATTCATTGCCGTGGGATGGGGATGCGTCTGATTAGCTTGTTGGCGGGGCAACGGCCCACCAAGGCTACGATCAGTAGGGGTTCTGAGAGGAAAGCCCCCCACATTGGAACTGAGACACGGTCCAAACTCCTACGGGAGGCAGCAGTGAGGAATATTGGTCAATGGGCGAGAG
>OIYQ01000276.1_pt1 | contig 21098 bp, 9 predicted proteins | sample 1588311 | NCBI WGS metagenome assembly OIYQ01 (sample SAMN03283244) | human gut metagenome | biome: human-associated habitat; material: feces | host: Homo sapiens | place: Peru | collected 2012
GGCTCCCCGCATAGTAGATTTGCAGAATGCAACAGATATCTATCGCATATTCACCTTCGATAGCGACAAGGAAAAAGCAGCGAATATCCTACGAAATAGCAGATAATCCCTGCAAGACTTGCATAATCAGGGAAAATTATGTTAGAAGAGAAGAAACTCAAGGCATAAGTTTCTATAATAAAATAAAAAGTCCATGAGCAAATTAATGATCATGGACTTATAGCTTAATCTTTCAATAGCTGAGCTTTCAAACGGACTCCATTCATGTTATCTATTTCAAGTACTTTCTGGTCTGGGGTTATACTACCTTCTCCCCAACTACTGCCAAAATCAAGAAAAGCCGCTTTGCCTGCAGGCGTTTCTTTTACTTTCCACTTACCGCCAGATGGATAGTCTTTACCATCAACAAGAGTTTCCATCTCAACAATACTTCTCGTTTGATCATTGCTTGGCTCATGTGTAAATGTACCATCCGATTTCAATGTAATTACGAAGTATAGTTCTATATTTGTACCATGATAATAGTATTTATAGACATATTCAGAAATCTTACAATCTGAAAGTTAGCTGAAGTTTCATGTCCTATCTCCCGTAGAATTGAGCCTTTTTAAGGTCATCTGAACTCTCATATAAGTAATGAAGCTTATGGCACAGTGGCGGGTTATTGGGATTGTCGGTTGTTGGTTGTTGGTTGTTGGTAGTATAGTATAATCTAACCAACAACCCACAACCTGAACCGACTAAACCTTACAAAGCTTCGTCTTCCATATTGAATACCTCGTCAATAAAATCCCAATCTTCATCGCCGTCACCGAAATCGGGAAGCAATGTGACGGTCTTGATGTATTGCTTTTTGACGGTCTTGTCGAAGTCTGCATTGGTGGAAGTCTTTGACTTATAGACTCCTGGCGCCAGTTCCGCGGTGAACTTCTCTGGGCGGTTGGCCGTGAAGAAAATGGCAAATCTATTGCTAGATGCGTATTTTTTCTCATCAAAACGGAAATACTTCACCGCCACAAGAGATTTGCTTTCGTCATAAAGTTTCAGACGAACTCCGCCGACATGGTAATCTTTCGGGCCGAGATGATTCCACAAACCACATACAGCATATTCATAATTTCCATCATAATCCTCCCGTCCTATATTCTGGTACAACTCTGTAATCCTTGAGCATTCTTCTGGTTTGTAGATAGGAAGCTCTTCGAGCTTATAAATTCTCTTCTCATTAGGTTCGGTAACTACTATTGCTGCAGTCCAATTTAGGTCATCAGCTAACATGTCAATAGTGGCATCGATTTCGTATTTCTTGTTCTTTTGCAGTTTTGCGCCCTTGGTGTCGAGTGCGATTATTCTTTCCAGATTACTATTTTCACAAATGAGAAGGCAGAGATCGGTGAATTCATTCTGATTTTCCACAGTGCGTCCTACCTTATCAAACTCCACATAGCCCTTGAGTCTGGTCTTGTCAGGAGAATCCGAACTAACCGCCCCTAAAGAGAAATTCTTTATCACAGGAATCTGATAATCATTCTTCTGGCTTAGAGTAATCTCTTTGAAATGTGCATCGCCGAAGATGTCTCCGAAAGGAAGTAGCTTCACGACAGTAGGCACATTCTTGTTGACGCCCAGATAATCGAGCTTGGTAGTTACGCCACCTCTGTTTTGAGCCAGGAAGATGTCGAGAGCATGGATATATTCGGTACGATCATTGCCATAGACATACTTATAGAAAGGCAGAGGCAGACTGATCTTATCAGTTGGACTCGGGTCGCGAAGGTAGCAACCGAGATTATTGTCGTAATTCTTTCTGTTGATATATGAGATGCCCACGCCTTTCTCAAAAACGGAGAATCCAGGAATCGACAATCCCACTACTTTCACGGAGAAAGTATGCCTGCTCTCATCAAGGTCTTTATATCCACTGGTTTCGTATTTGGACGTGGTCTTGGTTCTATTGTCTCTTTCTTTGAAATAAGGCATGATGGCTCCAGGCTCAACGCCGATTTCAAATCCATACCATGACTCATTTGTATCAGTGGAGGTCTCCTTATAATTGGCATATCCATCTTTCGTCTCGTACTGGTATGCCAATTCCACTGTAACTATCTTAGGAATAATTGGGATTGGAATAGTAGGAACAGAGATCATCGATGGCGATTCGACAGAGAAAGGTCCTACCCATCTGATTTCTACGGTGCCATTGGCAGAGACGGTTTGCGTAAATGTGGTCTTGACATAAGAATCGAGTCCTAAGCGGAATTCATCCTTGTCGCTGTCAAAGTGGATGTCGAAAGTTTGCTTCACGCGTTGCGACCACTTTCTCTCCCATTCGAATATTCCTGTATATTTTATCGGGCTGAAGTGTCCGACGGTACTTGTCTGGGTTATCTTGCTTTCTTTTGTATAGGTGGTGTCGCGGAAAGTCTTTTTCATATCTGTGGCTCTCGTGATGTCAGACGGGGTGTCATCATTTTCCTGATAATTGCTTTTCATGTCAATCTTCAGCACCTTGAACACACGGGTGCCATCGACATTATTGCCGATACACTTGAAGCGGTCGCCATCCTTGAACACGCGCTCTGCCTCTATGGCTATTCCGCCAAACCTATCATCAGCGGCATGATAGACCACGTCGCCCGGATTGGGGAGCAACTCCACCGGCATAGAACTGGCGAAGGAGATGAGAGAGTCCTTTATCTCAATGAGATAGCCATTGTAGTCGTCATGATTGAGCCATACCACGTTTTCATGAAACTGGTAGGTGGCAGTGCCTGTCTCGTTCTTTATGTGGCGCGGTGCGGTGAAACCGTCACCATTATTTGCAAGGTCTGCATCCTCTTCGTCGATGAATGAGTCGAAGGAGAGAGAGCAGGATGCAAACATACCCACTGTTATCATGATTAGGATGTAATATAGTCTTTTCATAATGAGGAGTTTTTTTTGTTTTTAGGGAACATTGCCCGGTAACGCGGGCAACACAGGGGGGGGGAAGAAATGTGGCGTCAACCGACAACCAACAACCAAAGTTTATTCTATTACCAAACTGACGAGATTGGACAGTGTGCCGTGGCTTTGCCCATCAAACGTGACTTGGTAACTGAAGCGCTCAAGCTGATATTTTTGCCGGTCGAAGGCACGGAATTCTATCGTCTCGCCGAGCACTACATCGCGGCGACCAGAGATTCGGAATACGTAATACTGATGTCCGTTCCACTCCATGAGTTTAGGAGTGGCACGCAGTTCATTGCCTACGAAAGCCCCGACAAGTAGCGTTTCGCTTGGTTGCCGTCCGTGGACATTGATATCAGCATATACCACTGTCTCGTTCATGTATTCGCCCTGCGGCACACCTTTCCAAGGCTTCATGACCCTTACGAGGCATGTGTCAGCCACAGACTCATCTACAGCCGACCTTGCCACCACCTTGCATGCCCCAGCCTTGACAGCCACGAGGGAGTCGCCACTGACTGTAGCAATGGAATCATCGTAACTGTACCACTCCACTCCGACGTTTCCGACATTCACCGGCATGATGAATGCAATGAGGCGGCACGAGTCTCCCGCCATGATGTCGATGGTATCGCGATACAGCGTCATAGTGGGCTTTTCCTGAAGTTCGTCTTCCTCATAGGTGTAGAAATCACCGCACGACCACAGAGCTGTAACTGTGAGTGCGAGGCACCCCGCACGGATTGCCATGCGGAGTGATGACGTATTGATGTTGTGTAGCTTCATATCGACAGAATGTGAGTGAGGGGGTTATGGAAATATGGATAATACTTACTGTTTCTTAGGTGCGGTGACCTTGACTATGTTCGACGGCTTACTGGTTCTTCCATCGGAATAGAGCAGTTTCACATAGAATTCGGCTGTCTCACCAGGAGAGAGGACGCGATTGCTATGCAATAGTTCGGAGATATCTTCAGAGATGAGATATTCAAAACTATCCTTGCCTGGCTTACGAACATATATTCCCCAATAGCGTTCACCGTCAGGCTGTGTGCCTTCTACGTCCCAGGCGAGTCGTGTGCGCTGAGCATCTTCATCATATCGTCCTGCGAGATTGAGCGTTACGTCGATGTCAGTGTTGCGATTATTCAGCACTGAAACCACGAGACTTGGTCCGGAACTGATACCTGTGGAATTGAATGACTCCACCACGTATTCATAGCGACGCTTGTTATTGAATGGCGGATTATCATCTATGCGAATGCGGTAATTATCAGCCGCTACGGAGTCGGCATTGAGCGAAGCTATGAGTTCCCAGTCAGGCTGATTCTCCAGACGGCGGAACACATTATGGATGATAGTAGCCTTATCAGCGCCAGCTATCCAGCAGATGTGTACGCCTTCTTTATCCACCACGAGAGTGTCGAGATGGGCAGGAGTAGGAGGAAGGAGATGAGGACGCTCCACCTGCAGAATCTTGGTATATTGTCCGATGTTGGAAGCATAGTCGGTGGCACGCACTCGGTAATAGATATACTTCTGATTGACATCCACTGCCACGGAGTCGGTGAAGGTGGTGTCGCGCATCTGTTGCGGTGAGATGATGACAAACTGATGAGTGGTGTCATTTGCCACAGCCACTTCATAGAATGCTATGTCGCCACGATCCTCAGGAGCAGGCGACCATGAGAGATGTATTCTGCCATTCTCCTCCACTTCTGCCTTGAAATTGAGCGGAGGTTCCGGTGCTTTCTTGTCCTCGATGCGAAGCTGTACCGGCATGGAATATCCCATATTGCCTGCCGTATCGACAGCGGCAATGGTGAGCATACCGGTGGAAAGGCGGCTGACATCAATGGAAAGCACGGTGTCGGTAGGAGAGAACATCGTTTCGGAGATACTCTTCCACTGCTTACCAGTATAACGCTCATTATAATAGAGAGGCATAAATCCTATGCAGTCGTCCTCTATTTCGGCTTTTTCTATCTCCACATGAGCGGTAATCACCTGGGTAGAGTCAGGGTCTCCTTCACGAGTGATGAGGATCTGGCGTATGGTAGGCGGTGTCGGAGCATCCACATCTCCCACTCTCACCTTATGGGTGGTGGAACTGACGAGCAAATCACCGAAGGCATCATAAGCCAACACGCGGTATTCATACACTCCAGGCTTGTCCACTACGTCGGAATAGCGATTGAGTTCCTCTTTATCGAAACCGAGGTCGAGAGCAGAGGCATACGGACGTACAGTGATGCGCTTCCATTCTTTCTCTCCTTCGAGGCGTCGCTCTATCTCGAATGTAGAGTTGACATTATCCTTCCATTTCAGCACAAGCGAGAGACCCGTGCTGACGGTGTCAGTATAGGTAGGGGCATAATCTACTGGCTTATACTTAGTACATTCCAGATTTATGCTACCAGGAGCGATAGGCAGTCTGCCCAAAGAGTCGCGCTTAGCAGGCTGAAGGATATACTGATAATGCAATCCCTGCTTGACGTCGCGATCGACATATCTCAATCCAATGGCTTGAGCCACGTCGGGACGCCATTCTGCCACCATTTCAGCGAACGCATACTGCGTCTGCTGATCTTCGTATATTTCCAGCATTGCGCCCATCTCTCCGTAGCGTTCACGTGTCTGGTTAGGCTTAACGCCTCCCTCTCCATAAATCATTCCTACAGCCACGAATGCCAGCGAGTCGCTTTCTGGGTATCGAGCACGCAGTTGTTCGAGCGAAAGCGGACGAATACCTTCTGCTATGAGGTCGTCGTGGAGCACGCCACTCTTATCGGTGTAGATACGATAGAGGTTGTAGCCTACGTGGTTGAGGTAGTTCCATGTGACGTAGTCTTCTGGTGCCCATCTCAATACGATGCTGTCGCCGTAGCTTCGTGCAAGCATATTGATGGCGGCAGGGCGCACCATCACTTCCTCGCCGATGACAGAGTCGGACTGTTGCACCGCCTCATTGCCATACTGAGGAAAAGCCACGTTAGCCGTTGCCGTGGAAGATCTGCTCGGTGCGAGAATTGCCGATGCAGACACCGCTATGAAGAGCGATGCTAAGAGTGTAGCTATGACCTTGTTTCTTTTCATATTATGATGTTTTTATGATTTACAAATGAGAGTTACGCTATTACTGTTCGAGACCTTGCCGTCAACGCCTTTTTCTGACGGTCGCCGCGCTCTTCTTCGATCGGGAAGAAGAGGACGACGTTGTCGGGACAGAGCTCTTCCAGGTTGGAGATTTGGTCGTTGACCTTTTCTGCTGGGTTGCAGTGTTGGTCGTTGACCTTTTCTGCTGGGTTGCTGTGTTGGTCGTTGACTTCCTCTGCTGGGTTGCAGTGTTGATCTCGGTCGTTGACTTCTTCTGCTGGGTGATAGCAGTCGATGACTTCTGTGCTCCGGATCCTGTTGACCTTGGAGAAGATATGGAGTCAGACTTCTTCATCGATGACGATGAACCAGAGGTGGAAGTGGTATCAGCCTTTGATATCTCAGTATTGATAGGACCGGCAACGCGTGTCCGCCTTTCCGTCTCAGCCTTCTTGATATCATTGTCGGTGATGGTTCCGACCTTAATCAGCGTAGATGGAAGTTCCGGAGTGGAGTTTGCCTCCTTCTTCGAACTGTTGCCATTGCCCACATCAATACGAATGTTACCATTCTTGATATTCTCTATGGTCTGCTCCATCTTCATATCTTTTATAAATTGACTGACAGGCTTGGTGTTGTTCATCTTCAAGTCTGTAGAACTCTTAGAAGAAGTGCCTTTAGGAGGATTAGAGGTATTTTTCTTGCCACCACCGACGATGACAGGTCTTGGTGAATCAGGTTGACCTTCGACAGGGAAGTTATTGATTTCGCTCACCTTCCTTGGCTCAAATCCATTGGCATTTCTATCATCCATGTCAGCCAAAACGATATTGATTACCGGGGCGGTAAATGCTCCGAGAATTTCATCTCTGACATCATAGAGCTCTGGATTGACTGAATACTCACCACTGTTGAGGTCGTAACCATTTACACGATATGCCTGCACCTTGATGTTCTCCAGTTGACGTCGGCCTAAACGCGGATTGAATTTGATGAAGCCTGGAGCATCCTCGTTAGCAAGTTTGTTCCAAACCAGTTGCTGGGTCTCTGGCTTAAATCTTCCTTTACTAATCTTATTCTGTCCTTCAAACTCGAATATGTCTTCAGGATCAAGCAAAGGCGTAGTGAGAGCCATCTGATAATAAGGTACGTAAGCCTTACAGTATGTCTCATGTTGACTGAATGACGTTGTAGAGCTTTGATTTACCATATTTCCTTCAAACAAGAAACCGATATAGAGTCCGTTGCGCTCATCCAGATATTCAGAGACGAATTTCTTCAGCTTGCCCTTTTCTGTCTTATATCTGCTAAACTGTTTGTTTGCCTCTTGCATCTTATCGGTAAGTTGGCTACTAACTCTTGAAGCAAGACCATACAAATTACTGATATTCCTTGCAGCCTCTGCCACCAGAAGACTGTATCTATCATTACCTGTATAGTTCCGAGGATTTATAGCAAACATACGATCGCTTGTCAGCAGTGCGACATTATCCTCTACATTATCCAACTCACGAACTGGGAAATAGTAGGTATCTGGATTGTAGAAGAATACCTTGAAGATATCCTTCGGACCATTGACCACACGGTCTTCGCTTGCCTGACCATATCTGCCACCATAGTAACCACCGCTACCTGTAGCGAGCAGTGACTCTGTGGTGGTGACTCCGATGTTATACTTCTTCAGCTGGGCTTTCCATCCTCCTACGAAAGCATAGTTGCTTATCCAACTGAGATAGAGCAATGGATCCGTTTCCACCAAGTATCTGCCATTACCATCCTTTGCCATACCTACCGAAGCGTCGGTATATCTCATAAAGCGATACTTCTCAAGCATTTGTCGTTCAAGATCTACAAACTTCCATGTGGCAAACGGCTCTTCATACTGATAATTGGTGCCAACCGTTCTGTCGTCGATACCTCCATACCATGTAGATTCGCTACAAGAGAGAGGCAAGTAGAGCAGATTGATAGTATCGCGCACCTCGTAAGGCACATCCTCTGTCACGGTATATGTACTGGTATTATACATATTTGTATTATTTTCCAGTCCGGTCAAGAGCTTATCTACCTCATTATCGGTAAGTCCATTGGTCTTCCATCTTTTAAGGATGTTAGACGCAGACGATGGAGAACTCATATTCGAACCTGTATTGCCTACCTTCGATTTGCCAAGAGTCTGCGTACTGCCACTACCGGTAGTCTGCTTATTACCCTTACCAGCAGTCTTACTGCCCACAGGGTCATTGTTACGAAGACCACCACTGCCTGATGCGGCAGGATTATATACGCCCTTAGCGCCAGCCTTCTTCAGTATCTGACGTATATCATTCGTCTGACTGCGCCACATTGCAAGCACTGATACCGAAGGCATAGTTCCTCCGTTAGCCTTGATTACTATGCGGGCAAATGGAGTATTCGTAACCTTCTCCTTCTCCACTTCCTCAGTTCTGGTCATGGTTCTGGTAGTGATATAGTCGAGACTAAGGTCAGCTATCCAATTTCCATTCTCTTGATTTCCTATTCCGAGAGGCTTGGAAGTGATGATATTACTTGTCCTTACGCTGGTTTCCGCTCCTGGATAAGTGAATGTCATATTCTTGATTACAGCGTCCTCAGAGTGGTATAGTTTGCGAACCATCTCCTTCTTTGTATATGTAATCGCTTTATTTCCTAAACGAGCCGGCTTAGTGTATAGTTTCTCCACTTCTTCCATTACATACTGATTCCATACCAATCTGTCGGAAGGATTCTTCTTCTTAAACTCTCTTGTCAGAGCTATATTAGGATATACCATATCGATGATATGCGCCTTGATGCGGCCATTCTCAGCGTACTTACTGTCATTCTTCAGGTCCTTGTCTGAGATTTGCAACTTATTATGATATGACGGATAAGCCAAAGCCACATAGTCATTCAGATTAAAATTCTCATCCGTAGGGTCAAACTTATCACTTGCCTCGCCCGAGGTGCGGAAGTAGTAATACTTGGTCTGTGACCATGCCTTATGCCTTGCGCCCGTCACTTCGCCATCCTTATTAGTTTCCACAGTATAAGGATCTACCTCCTTACCTGCCTCTATCTGCTTAGCGCATCCTACCACCTTAAGAGCGTAGAAGCGGTTTGGCTTCAATCGGCGGAGGTCGAGAAGATGCTGTGAAGCAGTCTCGTCGCCACGATAGAATTCTACGGTCTTCTCCAACTGCGCATTGACATGCAGAGAATCTCTGTATGCAGAAGCAGAATCGGTGTAAGAATAAAGGTAAGCTACATACTTGCCATTTTCCTTATTGGAATTACGGAAGATGAATGTGCGAGATGCCAAAGCAGAGATATCATCAGCAGAGATACCATCATTCTCCAAGCGTGCACGCTCATTCTCATCGAGAAGGCGATAATGCTGATTGAGGTTAGCATTACTCTTGAGAGTAGGGCGCTTGCCCAGCTCTGGCGAGATGCGCTGATTATAATCCCATCCCTCACGACGTCGCTCCGAACCAATGCTCATCTCGCTCCACAATATAAAGTCGTCGAGAGGATTGCCGTAGAACATCTGACAGACTTCGCCACACTCGAAATTGAATTTACGGTCTATCTTCACCAGTCCGCCAAATATCTCCAGTTTGATGCGAGCCTTGCCCACAGCGTAGTTTGGATTAGGCAGACCACACTTAAACATACCACCGATACCAGCATCCAGCATCTTCCATTCTGTATTATAGAATCCGAGACGGATGCGCAGTTTGAGCACTGCATAGAGGTAAGCATACATCTGTCCCTCAGCATACCAACCATTATGGCCAGGCTTTGCGCCCTTACCATGATTGAGGTTAGTACACCATCCGCCCTTGAGGTGGCGCAGAGAGAGGTCGAAACCTGCCTGCACTCCCATGTCGGCAAAGATGAGTCCGAGGTCAAAATGGATAAATCCATATACCTGTGCGCCAAGCATCACGCCACCATCCACGGTGCCCATCATATTTTTCACAGAGCCCTGACGTGCTCTCTCAGCATCGCCAGCTGAGGCAGACTCCACGCCACCCTTGCTTCCGCCATTGAGGAACTCGCTAATCTCTGTAGGAAGAGGAGGAAGTTGACCATTATTAGGCAATTCATTGCCAAGACATACGTAAGCGTTAGCGCCTATCTTCACGGTGACTATCTTAGCATCGAAGTCGATAAACGTAATCTTACAGCGCTTATTATAGTCAGGCTCACCGACGTATAGGTGCCATTTCGGCTTCTTATAGTCTTCACCCTTAGCGCGGAAGGTTATCTTAAAGTCGAACGTAATCTCAGTATCCATAGCTTTCACTGCGCCCTTAGGCTTCTCTGTGTCAGCATCCTTCACGGCAGGTTTATCCTCGCTCTCGGTCTTGTTGTCCGTATTTCCATTAAGACCAGGCAAGGAAGCCTTGAGATTCTTCTCGAAACCATCAAACTGATTGTTGAGTTCCTGCATCTTCTTAGTGAGCTCGTCGAGACCTTCAGTGAGCTTGTCGAGCTTTGTTCCGCCTGTCTCGAATGTCACATTGAGCTGGAAGTACTTGTCCACGTCATCACATTGATAGACGATGCTTGCCTTGGTATTCACCAGACCTCCTGCACCCTTGACGTTTCCGTTGAGCATGAATGTTGAGAGATAGCCTGACTCTCCTTCTTCACCCTTCTGATAGATCACGGTCATGTCAAACTCACCAGAGAGTGTTTCCTCCGAGATAGCAGAGATATTGAGACCTGCAATGATACCTGTTATGCCGTATTTAGGCGTAGCGGCCTTCTTAGTGTCTGACAAATCCACCTTGCCATCCTTGCTGCCACCACGTGAACAGTTGAAGAACAGACCGAACTTGATGCCTGTAATCTTCACAGGGTCCATTCCTATGCCAGCCTTGGAGTTGAGCGCACCATAGAAGTAACCCCAAGTATATTTCTCACTTGGCTTCGGATTCTCCACGCCCTCATCATGCTCGAAGCATCCGCCATCCACGGTCACCTTGAAGAGGTCGCCAGGCATGGTAACTTCAAGACTGCCACCAAGACCTTGGTCCTCGCCGTCAGTTCTGATGTCAAATCGTCCATTGAGCTTCACCACGCCGAAGTTAGCTCCTATTGACAGCTCGTCAAGGTTCCAACCCTTATATGAAAGGTCAAGATTCTCGATATCCACACCGGCACTGATGGTGATTCCTGCACTGGCATCAAAGACACCATCGACGATGGATACCTGACCCTTGAGATACAAGGATACGCTCTTTGCCGCCAAATCACTGCGGAATTCATAGTCGGCAAGAGTAAACTTAAACGGACCAAGTTTCTTCTGCATAGAAGAGAGCGACCACTGACCGGCATTGAAATAGCAATCCTTACTCAGTTCCATCTCCTTCTTCTCACAGAATTTGATCGTGGCATCCGTTACCTCCTGTGCCTTCTGGCGCTTACTCTCTATGTCGGCAATGGAAGACTTCCACGCTTCACGTCCTTTCGGTGCGAACGGGAAGTTGGCTATACGCATTCCCACGAAGTGGATATCAGGCAGATAAGGCGATATTTTCGTAGGGCCCTGTATCTCCATCTTTCCTCCGATGCAGAGCTCCACGTGGGTCTGCGTCTCGCCATCGTCCTGATCTTCCGCTTCGAGCAGGAAGTAGGTCTGATCTGTCTCTATCTGCGCTTCGGCGAGGAAGAAGTCGAGAGCCAGTTCGTTCGTCTTTGGCTCCACCTTGAATACATAGGTGTAGCCCTTCTTGTTCTTGCTGCCCTTGAGTGTCTTCTGATTATATATGTCGCATCGGTAACCGATGTTCTTGCCGTCATTGTCTTTTCCTCCTAACAATGGCACACCGATACCTCCGGTGAAGTAACAGCCATTGAATGTGCTCTGAACTATATCCATTGACACCTTGTCGATGGAGAAAGCCCATCCGCCAAACTTTCCTGTCACTGCATCGAAAGCATTGTCGATACCGCCCGACAGGGTGACACCGCTCTTATCGAAGAACATATTCTTGATGCTTGCAGAAGTGCGCTTTTCGGAGTCTGCACTGCCGAATGTGAGCGACTTAGGAAACTGCACTCCCACCTCACTGATATATAGTCCCTGCCATGATTCCATCTTATTGGCAGTAAGCGACTTTGACTTGTCATAGGTAGCTGGGAACTTACCCATGATTTCATCATTCTTAGTGGATGAGTGGTCATAGACCATCTTGCCCGGTATGAAAGTCCAACCTGGCAGATCGTCAGCCTCAAAATTATCCATTGCGACCTTTGCAGTCCAGTCATTCCAGTCGCGTACGCCCCATTTCACATATACCTTAGGCAATTCTTCGGTGACTTTTCCATTGCTATCCACCTTCTTGAGATTAGGAACTGTCATCTCCACATCAAGCATAAATGCGGAAAGAGTGTCGTTAGCCCAACTGATGTAACAGCCATCGTCCGGTGCCTTACCGTTGTTAGTGACGGTAATGTCGGAAGGTGACTTGAACGTGAAATCAAACTGTGAGTCCTGCTCGGTGAGAGTGAAGTCTGAAAGCAGGCATATAGCGCCGCCTTCTGGCAGTAATCTCTCCGGACTGATGCAGAGATGCGGTGCTCCGAGCACGAGAACCTCATTCTTGATGTGGCTGCTGTTAGGGAGCATAAAGGTGCCCATGAGGTCCATTGACGCCCATGTAGGAGCAAATGTCACATTGACAATCTGCAGATCCACCGGCACTTTACCTATCTTCTCAGGTAACTTGATAGGCAGGCAGAGATTGTCGAGCTTGCCCTCACTGAGGAAGTCCTTGGCATCGTGATACCATTTGTAATAGTTTCCGATACCCATACTCTTGGCAAACTCACGTCCTCGCTGTGAAGCCTCTTTCTGAAGTTTGTCTGCAAACGGCAGTCTGGTGTCGCCGATGAGATTGTCCAATCCCCATTCTGAGAACAGTCTATCGACCTGTTCACCATTGTGACTATAGTAATTATCATCCTTTCGTCCGCGTACCATTCCGCTATAGACGATGTCATCGGTATTGATGCAGAGGGAATCAAACTCCACTGCTATCATCACCTTCAAGCCCAATGGACGCCATTCCACTCTGCCTCGACCCTTGAAGCCCTGCTTTGACTTGGAGATTTCATCTATCTTGAGCTGGTATTGACCTATGCCCACTACCTTTCCCTTATAGTCGGAAGCCGACTTTTTGGTAGGAATGGTATTGTCGATGGAAATCTGAGCGGAACACTGGAAGAACTTCTGACTGATACGGTCGCTGAGAGCGAAGTCCACCACGTTGATAGTATCATTGACGAAAGCCACAGACTGCGTGTTGACAGACTTTGGCTTGACGCGCAGAATGAGGTAATCACCGATGTTTACGTCGCCATTGATTGTCTCCCATGGGATGCTGTCTCTCAATTCCTCTGTAGTGCGGCTGTAAATAGGCTCGCCCTTGAAGTTCTCTTCATTGCTCAATGAAGGGTCTCCACGGAAGATTTGCACGTCATAAGATAGCTTTACGCTGTCCTGACGTGTACCAATACCGCCGACATATCTTGCTCTTTTCCACTCTACAAGGATGTCATTGTTGACAAATATCTTGCGAGCGCCAGCTTCGGAATTGAATGAAGGCGAGAGGATTTCCGGGTTACAGAAATTATATATCGAGTCAGTCAAGGTTCCCTCCTTTGACCCGAAGCCGAACTTCAGCTCCAGGTCACCTTTTGGATCCTTGTCCTTGGAATCATTATCCTTATCTTTTTCGCCAGTATCCTTATCCTTTCCGCCAGTATCTTTCGATGTATCATCAGCGGTATTCTTATCAGATTTGAGTTTGAAAATCATGAGATCACTGCGTCCTTCATTTGCGACGAGAGTGAATCCCATATTATTCATGCCCACTTGGTTACGCTGTTTAGCCGTAACACGTGCGGCATAGGTGCAGTTCTTGTCCATCATTCTGATGACATTCTGCGGAATGACAGCAGTGGCAGAGGTGAGGTTCTCCTTCTTATAGAGCACGTGTGTCTCATGAGTCCACGCATCTTCCGGGTCCTGTCCAGGGCCTACTTCCACCACTTTGAAGTCGTAATAGAAATACACCGGACGGGCACCAGTCAGCACAGTCTCTGTCCATGCAAACATAGGGTTTAATGGATTGAGCTCAGCCACATTATTTAATGCATCAAGCGACACACCCATAGGGCGTATCGGATTGACAAATTTAGGTGCATCGACCTTATAGCGCACCGTAAACTGGCATGAGTTTTTGCCATTAGTGGTAACGGCATTCACACCGGTGAGCAGTATGTCCGTATTGCCCTCTACGCTCCATTTATATACATTGAGCTGAATACGGTACTCGCCTTCCTCCAATAGTCCGAACTGACCGCTGGCGAATCCACTGGAATAATCATACTGAGTGATGATGTCGGACGCAGCAAGGTGATTAAACATCTGACGCATCTCTGTGAGATTCAGAAGTCTTGTCTCATTGGCAGCGAGAGCCACAGTCGGTGTTTTAGGCATGCGATTGCCTGGCACATATACCATCGGATCGGTGGTATTAGGCAGTTTGGAGAGCGTCATGCCGAAATAGAGGAATGCCTGCTTCGGTGTGGTGTTGGTCACAGTCACGTTGAAGTAGGCTCCCGGATTGCTGATGTACTGTCCTATTTGCGGTGGAAGCACAGGCTGCACGGGTGTGATGTTGACGATGATGTCGTCGGCCGCCATGCTCATGAGAGTGTTCACGAGCAACAATAGCGTGGTGAGGCAATATCGCAGTGTCTTCATATCATGTAATGTTTTGATTTCTATGAGAGTATATATAATAGATGGAAAGGGTCGGAGTTATTTCTTTTTCGACGCTTTCGCTGCCTTTTTCTTCAGTTCGAGCAATGTGAACGTATAGTTATAATTGAAACTGAGGCTAATATCGGTGGCGTTGAGGTTGTCGTGAGTCTTCGACGGATTGACGTCACCATATTTATACATTCCTGCAGTGAATGAGAACATGTGCTCATTGTTTATGGTATAACTTGCAGAGAAGTCCATTCCCATCGAGAGGCTCTTCGACATTTTCTCCACTTCATTGTAGCAAAGCGAGATTGTAGCAGAGAGATTGAGGTTCTTTTCGCTGAGGAAAGACCTGCTCGTGGTGAATGAAGCCACATCGCTGGTGTATCTTGTTCCTGAGCCCTTAGTGTTCTGATGGCTGAGGGAAGTGATGAAATCCATGTCCCAACCTTTTACTCCGAGGTCGTAAGTGAGACCGAGAGCGAGGGATGTATAGTCTCCTGCTCCAGTAGAGAACTTATTGAGGTCTTTATTCTGCGACCAACTCGTAGAGAGTGAAACTGTATGTGCGAGGATTTCATTTTCTGTGGTATATGATGGTGTGAATGTTACAGAGTGCATAATGCGCTTTACCTTTGTGGTATCATTGACGCGCTCTGTGCCATCGCCTTGTGTGGTGAGGTAACCACTGTAGGATGCTGCCATATTGATATGCTCTCCGATGCGTGCAGAAGCATTGGTAGAATAGACATATCCACGAGTGGTGTAAATCTGACGGTTGGTCAGATTGTCTTCTTGTCCTGAGAATGTGGCTGAAAGGGAAATATTCTTAAAGAGATATGTGCCCATTGTCACGCCTATGCTGTGGTAATTGTTTGCTAAATAATTAGTTCCGAGGGTCATATAGTCTGGTTGCACCATGCGGTAGAACACAGAAGTATTGAATATCTGGGAATTAAAATTGAGGCTTACATCTCCTGCAAATCGTGCTAAAGAGGTGTAGCGTGTGTCGAATATCTTGTCGAAGCGCTTTGTCTCGTCAGTAGTCACTTTTTCTGCTCTTCTGTCGGTAGAGAATGCCGACATGGCGATATTGGTGGCAAAAGAGAAATAGCGCTTGAAGGAATAGCTACCTTTGAGTCCGAAGGAGAGGTTCTCCTGCGGTGCAATGCGCTCTCTCCAAGTTGCATCGATAGTGTTGAGACGGTCGTATGCACGTAGCATATAGAGGTCTATTGCTCCACGAGTAGTGTTGTAGCCCACATTAAATCCCCACCCTACTCGCTGATATTGCGGATTACGCGGTGCTGGGTCGTCGGGATTATCATTGATGGCATTACGGAAAATGCCGTAGAAGATACTGGTATGAAACTGACGTCCACGATATTCCAGTCCTACTCCATTGAATGACATATTCATGATGTAGGGGCTGAAATTGAGGGATGTACGTCCGATGTATCCGCGCCAGTTCTTGTATTGCGGATTGATCTTGAAGTTGATGTGTGGATAATTGAAATCCAGATTATTGTTGGAATAGTAGAACGAGAACGGCATGTTGAATCCATAGAGACTCACATTGAGGTTCAGGTAGAACATATTACTCATAGGAGAAGCGTAGCTATTGCCTGCCGATGAGTGGAAGTAGGTGTTACGCGTTCCTACTGAGCCTGTTATGATCAGGGGATCGCTCTTTGCAATCTCCGATATGGTCTGTGCCTTAGCCGCTTCATTACACAAGCAGAGGGCTGCCAGAGTCGTGATGAGGGTTATATGTAGGGGGCTTTTCATCGCTTCGCTTCTTTGAGTTTGTTAATAAATGGCTGATAGTCCGAAGGGGCTCAACCGTGAACTGGAGATAAAAACAGAGGAAGGGATTTATAGGGAGGCTGAGCCAAAGAGTCTGCCCCAACCTCCCATAAATACGTTATGTTACTATTTCGTAATCTTCTTGGTGATGGTCTTGCCGTCAGTGGTCCTTACCTTCACTATGTATGCACCTGATGGCAGGTGACTGATATTGGTCTGATTGCGCAATACCACTGCTCCGGCAGGGTTGACCACAAGGATTGAAGCCACGTCAAGACCCTGGATAGAGATCTGTCCGTTGATTATTGCAATAGCAGAACGGTCGATGGTAGCCTCATCGATAGACGTTGTGGCGCCCAATGACATTCTTACTGGATGCTTGACAGAACCTGCCATTTCTGAGAAGGCAAGGCGCTCATTGACTGTGCGTACCTCGTCGGTCATGTCATCGTGCACGAGGAATGAGATAACCTCATCCTTGTCAGCATGAACAGTGATAAAGCACTTGCCATCCACCATTCTGCCTTCTCCGCGACATTCACCATCCACGAATGCGCCTACGGTGTAATTGCTTGTGGCATACTTGCTGCCGAGGTCGGCAACGATAGTCATATTGTCAGCGAAAGGTGCGCTGTTGTATTTCCAAACCGTTGGCTTGACGAATGCAGCCTTAGCTCCTGCGCTCGCTGTACGCTGTTCGAATTGTCCATCACCTTTATAAGAGACAAGCTTTTTCTCGCTGGAAGCATTGTAGAACATATAGCCTTCGCCTGGACGCATTGCAGCAAGGGTGCCACCCCACTTGCCGTCATTGAACTCTACGAAGCCTTCATCCTTAGAGACGACACGGTCGCCATTCTGGAATGCTCCGTCATCCATACGGAAGTATTCATTAGGAGAGAGAGCCAACTGGCTTTTATATGGTATCCAGTTCCACTTTGGATGATATTCCTTTTCGCCACCACCATTATTGACGGAAGTCACATCCACGATGAAATCTACAGATTTTCCATCCTTGATTCTTACCTTGTAACACTCTTCTGAGTAGAGCATATTAAGATCGCCGAAGTAACCATATTTCGGGTCATTATACATGAGTTGGTATTCACTACGGATTTCCTGCACTGCATCTCCAAACGCAGTCTGCATCGTGCCGCTTTCGAGCGTATTGAGGAATGTGCTCCACTTCCATCCTTCCTTCTGGATATAAGACTGACCGATGGTAAACTCACCTTGTCCCATATATTCATTGTTTCCATAGGATACATAGATGGTGCCATGTCCTAAAGCCAATGGATTGAGAGTCCAGGTGAGGTTGTCTTCGCTTGCAGAAGCTATGGTAGCGATCTCCCATCTATCGCCCGGCTGGTCAGAATACTGTGGATTCCATCCTACAGTGACATTGATAAGGCTTGGGTCTATCTTTGCAGTGCTTGGCTCTGGAACGAGCTTCACCTCAACAGGTTTGCCGAGACCAGTTCTTACATCTTCTATAGTAAATCTCTGGAGACCTTGCACCACATTCACCTTGAATGAACCAGAGAGAGGGTTCGTGATATTCTTGAGGACTCCATCCTGGATAATGGTATGCGGCGCACTGTAATTTACATTGACATTTGCCGTACCAAGTTGAACTGGGAGTGCCCTCTCATTAGGCTCATAGAAATTATAATTCAAGTCTAAGACATCCTGATTATCAGACTTAATAGAGAATTCTGTCGCTTTATCTCCAACCCACAGTGGCCAGTTAGGAGAGAATACGATATTTGCCTTTACTTCATCGAAATAATCAGCTTTATCGCCATCGCTCTCTGGCTTGATGAATGATAATTCATTCTTCTTGAATGTCAAAGAATTAACTTCAGGTCTAACGTAAACTACGAGATGTACTTCTCTTAGATTTGGGTTGTCTTTAGATTTTACGATAATGTATGCCTCTCCAGGATTGACACCTACGATTTCGCCATTCTTTTCTTCAAGCACAGGCTTATTGTTATTTCCATTATCTATCTTGCATATCACGCTCTTGTCTGTAGCATCCTCTGGCATCACCTTATATGTCAATGGAAGAATATCCTTAAGGCTTTCTCCCACATTTATATATATAAAGTCACCAAATGTCTGAGTGATGTCTGTCACTTTCTTGTGTACGGTAACCTTCAGTTGGATGCTTGCATTCTCACCTTTGAGAGTCATGGTGAAGACACCAGGCTTCCTTGGCGTGAACTTTTCTTCCTGGATACCCTGAGAATTTGTTTCCATAGTAGATACCAGAGCATTCGGGTCACTGCTTGTCCATTTCAGTTCCTCATTGCAATTAGCAGGATTCACCGTATAGCACGTACGCAATGCAGTATTCAGGACAGCAGTATCACCTATTTCCACTGTTATTCCATTCTTGTATTCATCCTTAAGGGTGATGGAGGTGGCTGGCTGGATGACATTGACAAAGAAACAACCTTGACCATTACCATTGTATTTGACATTGACCATGTTAAGTCCAAGGTAGCCACCCTTAACTGGTGCCTTTCCTATGAGTTTGTTATCTTTCACCTCATAGTATTGTTTTGAGTTGGAGAAGTCCCAATTTATAATTGGTATATTGGCGTTCTCCGGTGTAAATTTGACATATTGAGTCAGATCCAGAGACTCGCCTACCTTTACAGACAAAAACTCTTGCGTTAGACTATAATAACGAGGAGCTTCGAAATTCAATTTGAAGAGACTGGACAGTGTTCCTGTCGTTGTCTCATTCTGATAGGTGATAGACTGTGGACCATTGAGTTTATACTCAGTTCCCCAAGGTTCCCTGATGCGGAAAGAAATTGCCTTGCCGTTGTCTGAAGCCGTGCCTTCGATTCGGATAGGGAAATAATAAATGTCATTACTGTGTGTCAATTCTACTTGACCGCGACATTTACCGTCAATAAATGCTCCGAGGTATGTGTCAAGATTCAGATTGACAGGGTTTCCTTTACTGTCAACCACACCGACATACACTACATGAGCAGAATGAGACTCATTGGCTACATATCCCCAGTTGGGTCCGTTTTCTTGTGCGGCTATCCCTAATGCATATAGCATAAAGGTTAGCAATAGGGTTATTTTTGTCTTCATAAAACCAAAAAATAAGAAGGTGAATAATAAATTATTGCATGGTACAAAGATAGTGTTTTTCTTCGGAGAAAGGTGTCCACTTCCCCCACTTAGGTGTCTACTTCCTACAAAAAAGGTGTCTACTTGGTGGGGGAAGTAGACACCTAAGGCGTGATTTTATTGTTTTTTTGCTCTCCAGACAGTTGGGGAGCAACCTTCTTTCTCTTTGAATATACGATAGAGATAGGAGCGTGAAGAGAAGCCACATTCGGCAGAAATGATATCGTTGCAGTAGTCGGGATAGTCGAGCATCATCTTCTTGGCAGCCTCGAAACGTACCTCGGCAAGCCAGATGCGGAAGGTAGAGTTAAGGCATGAAGTGAAGTAGAGTGACAACTCGTTCTTGGAGATGTTCAGCGAGCGTGACAGGGTGAACATGTTTACTGTGGTGTCTTTATACTCCAAATCGGCGCACCACTTGTCGAGTTTCTCCTTGATGGCTGCCTGACGCTCCGGAGAAATTGGCTGTAAGTTTTCTTTACTATCAGCAGACTCTGCATCCTGCCCATCGGAGCTTTCCAAAGATACCCCCCCCCACTTTCTATTTCTTCTTCTGTGAGGGCTGCGCTTTCTTCAGCCTCCTTGTCCAAGAGTTCCTCGGTAGGAACGTAATTGTAACCCAAAGCCACGAAACTCAGGTTGAAGAAGAGGACAAAGAGCAGAGCCAACGGTCCTATTATATATAATAAGGTGGTGGAGAGGATGGCAAAAGGCATGACAAGGGCTGCGAAGAATAGGGAGAAGACACTGGCCCTGGCATATCGCACGTAGGGCAGCATGTCGCCAGCAGTCATCAGCTCTAACATCTTCTTGCGTTTCTGCATCTCCACCATGACCATATAGATGCAATACGCCACGTTCGCTCCGAACAACACGAGCATCACATAGAGCCAGTTGCCGATGTTAAGGCTTCCGCTATCGCTACAGCCAATGCAGAAAGCTGCGATGATGGCGGCATAAACACAAGTGCAGACGATGTTCATCTTCCTGCGGTTGGCATGGGTTGCCTCGATGTTGTAGATGCCCATGGAGATGAGCGTGAAGCATGGGGTATAGACAAGGATGTTGATGACAGCTCCCAAGTCATCGCCTTGTGCACGAAAACCCAAGAGCATCTGCAAGAGATATTGCATAGCCAGTCCTGTCATGCCAGCAAGTATCAGCCAGCGTGACCACTCGTAGCGTCGGTTAATCCACTTCACGTGCAAGTGGGTGATGCCGAGGATAAGGGCATTGATGAGCATGAAGATGAAACATGCAAACTGGAGAAGATATAATGAGTTCATATTTATATTTGTAGTTA
>OIYQ01000278.1_pt1 | contig 20993 bp, 12 predicted proteins | sample 1588311 | NCBI WGS metagenome assembly OIYQ01 (sample SAMN03283244) | human gut metagenome | biome: human-associated habitat; material: feces | host: Homo sapiens | place: Peru | collected 2012
CCACCCCCTCTGAACCCTCTGAACCTGTAGAACCCGCCTCCCCTCTTTCGCAAACAATCAAGGGGCGACACGCCTCAAGGGCCAACCCTGAATGTATTTCATAATCTCTTCAAGAATTTTTCGATAGCCCCGCGAAGCGCGTCCTCGCGGGGCTTTTGTCATGCAGGTCAAATTGTTCACTTTTTCAAGTATAAAATGGTGTATAATATAACCAAGTAGACATGTCAGATCGTTTGATGAGAAAATTTGTCCGAAAGAACTCTGCGTGTGGATCAGGAGCCCGTGGCATTTGCCGCTGGTAAAGTAGACCGGCAGGATGGGTGCAGCGATCGCCTGAGAAATGAGCAGACTCTCTTTCATGAGCTTCGTCTCCGAAATTTTTCGACTGTGAGGCGGAGAAACCCGCAGCGTTTTCCTGTGCTTCACAAGGAAGGCCTTGGGGATGCTCCGTCTGTCCTCTCCGGTAAATCTGTCTAGCCGGTGCGGAAGAACACGAATGAAAGGAAGAACGAGGGCGGCTTCGTATCGTGACATGACTCCCAAGGCACCAGAGTCGGGGGCCGTAGAAGTCATACCGCGGCTGCGTTTCCGCGCGCCTTTCACCAGGGCTTGCTCCTCTTCCCCGCATGAAGTCAGTGCTTTCGCTGCGTGTTCCTGTATGATTTTCCATCCTGCGCTCCCATCTCTCCTTGCCGGCCGCGGTCCGGCAGAATGAAACCGGCTGTCAACGGTGGATTTCTGAGGAACAGATGCCTGTTCCGTCCCGCCTTCTCATAGGATCATAGTCCTATGGTCTTATGACTAGACCATTCCGAAGACTCCAAAAATACAGCCCGCACCGGCCGCCATTCGGTGCGGGCATTTAAATTGGGTGACTAGTGACTGGTGACTAGGGATTAGGGATTAGTAGCTAGGGATTAGGAGCCTCGGGGGACTCGTTCAGACTCACGTATCGTCATTTCGAGCGTAGCGAGAAATCTTTGTCATGCGCGGCAGGTCTCCATGTTTGAAAATCCCAAACGGGAAACCTGCTCTTCGTCGGCTTTCGGGCATCGCCCTATTTATACTCTGCGGCGCTTCATTGTTTTTGCGCCGCACCACCATTTCTCATTTCTCATTTCTCATTTCTAATTCCTCATTCGCGCCAAGCTTTCCACAATCAAGGAACAACACGCCCTACGGGCTAACCTCAAACCCGTTCTCTTTGAAATTCTTCCGCAGGCATGTATAATAAAAAGAAATTCATGCATGCGGCTTTTTTATATTCGGCATAAGGGGGAAATGATGAAGGACGAGGCTTACTTGAAGATGCTGGGGACGGCGGTATGGGAAAGCCCCGTACCCATCTATATCATTCATGTCGAGGTGGATGAGGTGGGGAAACCGGTGGACTGGCGTTTCGCCTATGCCAATGAGGCGGAAGCGAGGCACCTCTCTACCCCTCTCGAGAAGCTGCTCGGCAGCTCGGGCATCGAGCTTTTGCCGAAGATCGGGGAAAAGTGGCTTCTTCCTTACTATAAAGCGGCGTATCTCGAAAAGACGCTGGACTTCGATACCTTTGCCCAGAGGACGAAGCGATACATCCATCTTCATATCATGCCGGCAGGGACACCGGGCTACTGCATCGCATCGATCAAAAATTTCGAAAAGACGCTCCATGAGGAGCTGGAGCCGGGAGATCCCATGGATCAGACGGTTCGCCATCTTGTGCGGGAGAAGGCGATCTTAGAATCGCTGTGTCTGGATTACACGGCGATTTATTTCGCCGACCTCAAGACAGATACGATGGAGGTCGTGAAGCAGGGGATCTTCAGTCACGGTCTGGATATCGAAGAGGCGCTGCCTGCGGAGAAGAAATTTTCTTATCGCGCGCGCATGGCATACCTCCGCGACCATCTGCTGGTGAAAGAGTCCTGCGGGGATTTCTATGGAAATATTGGCCCTGAGGGACTGATGCGGCATCTGGCACTGAAAGAAACGTTCACGTATCGGGCGCGTACGAAAGGGAACCGCGAGGGGAATGAATACTTCGAGCTGAAGGCCATCCGCGTGCATCAGGATGAGACGAGCTTTAAGGTCGTCATCGGGATCCGGCCGATCGATGATCTGATCAGGGAAGAGGGCAGACACCAGCGGCGTCTCGAGGAGGCACTCGCATCTGAACGCCGGTCGAATGAAGTCATTTCTACGATCAGCAAGATCTACTGGGTGATCTACCTCATCGATCTGGAAAAAGACACCTTCGAGAGGATCGCTAGTGTCGGTGAAGGGTATCAGACGAGCGGGAAGGTGTGTGCGGCGTCGCAGGCATTTGAGGATATACTGCAGTATATCGTTTCCGAGGAATATTGGGACCACATGCGCGACTTTGTGGATACGAGGACGCTTGTCACGCGCCTTTCGCAGGAAGACACCATCACGACCACGTATCGTGCGCGCACGGGAGAGTGGCGGCAGGCGCGATTTATCGTGAAGACGAGAGATGAGAAGGGGCGCGCGAAAGATCTCCTGTACATGGTGAATCCCATCGACCGCGCCAAGCAGAAGGAGATGCAGAACCAGGCCGTGATGAATGCGCTGGGGCAGGATTTCTCTGTGATCTTCCTGACGGATCTCCGGCAGGATACCATCGAGCTGATCCGGGGCATGGAGGATACGCACATAGGGCGAAAGCTCGAGGATCTGCATTATCGCTATAGTGAATGGATCCGCTATGCCTGCGAGCATCTGGTGCATGAGGCGGATCGCGAAGAGATGGCCGTCCTCCTCTCACCCGCTCGCCTCGAAGAGGAGCTTCTCCGGCATAAGACGTACAGCGTCCGCTGCCATGTGCGTCCGAATCCTGCGGGGAATGAGTATTTCGAAGTGCGGGCGGTGCTTTCTCAGCAGGATGAAGATCATTTCGAGGTCATCATAGGCCACCGCGCGCTGGATCAGATCATCCATGAGGAGAGGAAGAAACAGCAGCAGCTGGAAGAAGCGCTCCGCCAGGTCGAACTCGCCAATAAGGCGAAATCCACCTTCCTCTTCAATATGTCGCATGATATCCGCACGCCGATGAATGCGATCCTTGGCTTCTCCCACCTGCTTCGCATGTACAAGGATGAGCCGGAGAGGATCCTGGACTATACAGAAAAGATCGAGAAGTCCGGTGAATTCCTGCTCTCTCTGATCAACAATGTCCTCGAGCTTGCGCGCATCGAAAGCGGCAAGAGCAGTATCGAGGAGTCGATCATCGACATGAAAGAGCTCTATGAGTCTGTCGGCTGCCTTTTTGAAAATCAGATGAGGGACAGACAGATCTCCTTCACAAGGACGCTTCGGACGCCGCAGCGCTTTATCTATGCCGATAAGGTGAAGCTGCAGGAGATCCTGCTGAATCTTCTCTCGAATGCATGCAAGTACACACCGCCCGGAGGGAGGGTGTCTTTCGATATCTGTTCCGCTCCGGTCCAAGAGGACATCGAGCTCTTCACGACGACCATCCGGGACAATGGCATCGGTATGACGAAAGAATTCCTCGCGCACATTTTCGAAGCCTTCACGCGCGCGAGGAGCAGCACGGAGAGCCGACGGCCGGGCTTTGGCCTCGGTATGGGCATCGCCAAGAAGCTGACAGAGCTCATGGGCGGCACCATTGCGGTCGAGAGCGAGCCGGGCAAGGGCACCACCTTTACGGTCAGGATCCCGCACCGCATCGCCAAAGGACCGGAAGAGGCATTCCCTGCAGAAGACTCCGCCCTGCCGGATAGCGCACTCCAAGGCCGCCGCATCCTTCTTGCGGAAGACAATGATCTCAATGCAGAGATCGCAGAAGAGCTTCTAAAGGAGGCCGGGCTTCTTGTGGAGCGTGCCAGAGATGGCATCGAGTGTCTGTCGATGCTTGAGAAACGAGAGCCGCTCTGGTATGATCTCATCCTCATGGATATCCAGATGCCGAATATGGATGGCTACAAGGCGACCACCATCATTCGCCATCTGGAGGATCCAAGGCTTTCGAAGATCCCCATCATCGCCATGACGGCCAATGCTTTCGCCGAAGACAAGGCAAAGGCCATCGCGCTCGGCATGAATGCCCATGTGGCAAAGCCAATCGATATGAAGGTACTCAAGCGCGTGATGGAGAACGTTCTGGGGAAATCGTGAGTCAATTGGTTTTTAGGGCATGCTGCTCTTTGAATTAGAAATGAGAAATGAGAAATGCGAAATGGTGGTGCGGCGCATAAACGTATAGAAGCGCCGCAGAGTTTTGAAATAAACGTAAAACGCGTTCCCCCTTGAAGAAGGGGGTGCCCGAAGGGCAGGGGATGGACTGCCTCGAAGAGGCAGAATTCTGCAGAATGAGAAACGGGAAATGTGGAATAGACGGTAGAACGTCTGGAACAGATGGCATGCTTTCCGCTACGTAGAAGGGTGCCGCTACGCGGCACATCCATCCTGCGCCTTTGGCGCGGCCCCTCTCCAGGGGCCTGCTCAGTTTGGGTAAAACTCCCAGTCACCAGTCACCAGTCACCAGTCACTCCTAATCCCTCATCTCTAGCTACCAGTCCCCAGTCCCTAGTCCCCAGTCCCTAGTCACTTCCCAAAGAGGGCAGATGCGGCAAACGTTTTTTGCGTCTTGCCGCATCTGCCTTCTTCCTTTCTGCGAAAAGTCGATGCGAAATGATTTTCACGCTTGCATTGTTGATTCGTTTAGTATAAAGTATATATCAATAGAAAAAATATACGAAAATATGTATATACACTATATGAATTACATGCACTTATTGAGAGACTCTCTCATTTCTCATGGTCCCTCCGGAGGTCGATCTTATGCTTCTACCCCTCTTGCTGTTTCTTCTGCCGCTTGCAACGGCCGTGGTCCTGCTCCTGACACGCGATGCCTCCTTCCGCACCCTGCTCGTGAAAGGCTCGGCAGCGGTGATGATGGGGCTCGCGCTTGCCGTTGCCGTCACCTGCTTTGATGAGCCGGTGAAGATCGGCGTGGACAGTGAGCTGCTGAAAGCGGTGATGCTGGCGGCAGACTTCCTTGTCATCCTGGCGGTCTGCTACTATGCGAAGAAATTCAAACGCTACAGCATCGCGCTTCTGGGTCTTGTGCAGTTTGCGATCGTGGCGGCCTTTGAATGGCATATGGGGGATCGCATTTATGTATCATGGGATTTCATCATCGACCACTTTGCCATCATCATGATCCTGATCGCCGGCATCATCGGCGGACTCATCGCGGTGTACTCCCTGGGCTACATGGCGCAGTACCATCGAAAGCATACGGGGATCCCTGACCGGCGTGGTTTCTTCTTCTTCGTGGTCTTCCTCTTCCTTTCGGCGATGTTCGGCCTTGTCATGTCGAACAATCTGCTCTTCATGTACACCTTCTGGGAAATCACGTCTCTCTGCTCCTTCCTCCTGATCGGCTACTCGCAGACAAATGAAGCGATCCACAACTCCTGCAAAGCACTCTGGATGAACCTCCTGGGCGGGCTCGCCTTTGCGCTGGCGATCGCCTGGCTGGGGGAAACCTACTACACGGTCGAGCTGTCTCTCTTGGTGAATCTGGGCCGCAGCCGTGAACCGGTCGAGCTTGCCGTGGCACTCCTCGTCTTCTGCGGATTCACGAAATCGGCAATGATGCCCTTCTCCGGCTGGCTTCTGGGGGCGATGGTGGCACCGACGCCGACCTCGGCGCTCCTGCACTCTTCGACCATGGTCAAGGCGGGCGTCTTCCTCATCATCAAGCTCGCGCCGATTCTGGGGGACAACCATGTCGGCATTATGGCAATGCTGGTGGGCGGTATCACCTTCTTCTTCGCTTCCTGCGCGGCCATTTCCCAGTCCGATGGGAAAAAGGTACTCGCGTACTCCACGATCTCGAATCTCGGTCTGATCGTCTGCTGCGCAGGCACAGGCTCCTATGAAGCCGCATGGACGGCGATCATGATCGTCATCTTCCACGCAGTCGCCAAGTCTCTCCTCTTCCTTACGGTCGGCACCGCAGAGCAGCAGCTCGGCAGCCGCGATCTGGAGAATTTCGATGGGATTTTCAATTCCATGCCGCGCCTTTCGCTCTGCATGGTGATCGGCATCTGCGGGATGTTCCTTGCACCGTTCGGCATGCTGATCTCCAAGTGGGCCGCGATGAAAGCCTTCGTCGATGCGGGGCAGCCGCTGCTTCTCCTCGTCCTCGTCTATGGCTCGGCGACCACGCTCTTCTACTGGACGAAGTGGCTCGGCAAGATCACGACCTTTGTCCCGACGAATGAAAACCGCGAGCGAGGGATCCTTGGCGTCGAATGGACGGCGCTCAAAACGCTGGCGGCGCTGACGCTCATCGTCTGCGTGCTCTTCCCGCTCGTTTCTGAATACGGTGTCATCCCGTACCTTGCGCTCACCTATCACGCGACAGCGGAGGTCATCGCGCAGAGCAATCTCTGGATCATGTCGCTCATGGTCTTCCTCTTGGTCGTCCTGCCTCTTCGCTTCGGCAAAAGCCGCGAGAAGAAACAGGTCGTCACCAATCTTTCCGGGGAGAACCTCGGAAGCGACAATGCCTATCGCGGCGCCGGCGGACGTGTCGTCCCCGTCACATTGCGGAACTGGTATCTGGAGAGCTGGTTCGGTGAAGACCGCATGAAGCTCCTGGGCTACACCGCAGCCCTTGCCTGCGTCCTGATGGAGCTGTCTTTGACCGTAGGAGGTGTATTCCATGTCTGACTTCCTGATGCCTATCGCAGGGGGTCTCCTGTACCTCCTCTTAGCGCCGATCCTCGGCGGACTGCTTGCCGGATGCGATCGCATCATCTCCGCCCGTATGCAGCGGAGAAAGGGGCCGCCCCTCCTGCAGCCCTTCTATGATTTCCTGAAGCTGTGGGAAAAGCAGCCGATCGCTGTCAATAAGGCGGAAGGTTTCTACATCTTCGGCTTCCTTCTTTTCGTCCTTCTGACCGGCACCATCTTCTTCGCGCAGGGCGATATCCTGCTCGTCGTCTTCACACTCACTATGGCGAGTGTCTGCCTCATCATCGCGGCGTATGCCGTCGACTCTCCCTACAGCCAGATCGGCGCGGAGCGTGAGCTCGTGCAGACCATGGCGTATGAACCGATGCTCCTCATGGTGGCGCTCGGCTTTTACCTCGCCAGCGGCAGCTTTTCTGTCGGAGACATCCTGACGGGCTCTCATATGAATATCCTGCGTATGCCGGGCATCTTCTTCGGTCTCTGCTTCATCCTTCTCATTAAATTCAGGAAATCGCCCTTCGATATCTCCATGTCGCATGAAGCGCATCAGGAGCTCATCGGCGGTCTGAAGACAGAGATCTCCGGCCGTACTCTGGCCGTCGTCGAGCTCGCGCACTGGTATGAGAATGTGTTCCTCTTCGGGCTCGTACTCCTCTTCTTTGCATCGGATACCTGGTGGACATGGCTTCTAGGCCTTGCCATCTGCGAGATCGTTTTCTTCGCAGAGATCCTCATCGACAACTGCTGCGCACGCATCAAGTGGGAGCGCATGTTCGCCTCCACTTGGCTCGTCGGCCTCATGGCAGGATTTTTGAATATTGCATTTTTGATGTACTTTAAATAAAGGTTGTCTGGTTCAGGTTGATGGGTTCAAGTGAGCGGCGTCGCGCTTTGCACCGAATATAAAATGGCGGCGAAGCCGGCACCACAAGTTTGAAAACAGGGATGAGCAGCTAGTGACTTGTGTCTGGTAGCTAGGGATTAGTGGCTAGGGATTAGGAGTATCGTGACACTAGTGACTAGTGACTTACATACCACTTTCGGGCATCGCCTCATATATACTTGCGGCGAAGCCGCCACCACAACCCTGAACCCTGAACCCTGAACCCCCTATCCCAATTCACTCCATTCCGGAGGTCATGTATGAGCTTTGAAAAGAAATCTCCCTGGCTGATCCATTATGACGGATCGTCCTGTAACGGCTGCGATATCGAGGTACTGGCGTGCCTGACGCCGCTCTATGACGTAGAGCGCTTCGGCATCGTCAATACCGGTGATCCGAAGCACGCCGATATTTTTCTTGTCACCGGCGGCGTGAACGCGCAGAACCTGCCTGTCGTCCGCCAAATCTATGAACAGATGCCGGAACCGAAAGTGGTGATCGCCGTCGGCACCTGCGCCTGCAGCGGCGGCATCTTCCGCGAGTGCTACAATATGCTTGGCGGCATGGACAAAGCGATCCCCGTCGATGTCTACGTCCCCGGCTGCGCCGCGCGCCCGGAAGCCATCATCGACGGCGTCGTCAAAGGCCTTTCTGTGCTGGAAGAGAAGCAGAAGAAACTGAGAAAAGGTTGATGGGTTCAGGGATTAGGAGTGACTGGTGACTAGTGACTTGTAGCTTGAATAACACCTTCGGGCATCGCCCCGTTTCGTCATCCTGAGCGGCGAGAAACGTCGTATGTGAGATAACGAATGCCAGAACAGCTGCGACCTGAGTCGAAGGATCTCGGCGAAGCCGCCACTACAAGTTTGAAAGCAGGGATGAGTGGCTAGGGATTAGGGGTTAGGGATTGGGAGCCGCAAGTAACTGGTGACTAGTGACTAGTGACTAAATACCACCTTCGGGCATCGCTCTATTTATACTCCGCGGCGCCTCCATATTTTTATGCGCCGCACCACCATTCCTAATTCCTCATTCCTAATTCCTCATTCAAGCAGAGTTTTCAAACATAATCATGGGACGGCACGCCCGAGAGGCTAACCCCGAACCCTAATCCCCAGTCACTTTTTGTACTATAAAGGAGAACTTATGAATTTCAAAGACGAAGCGAGCGCGCTGCTCCCCGAGATCCAGCGCCATCGCCGCATGATACATCAGCATCCGGAGCTGTCCTTCCATGAAGAGAAGACCACCGCATACATCCAGAAGGAGCTTGAAGCTCTCGGCATCGAAGTCACCCGCTTTGACGACTACTACGGCCTCATCGGCATCCTGCGCGGCGGAAAGAAAGGAAAGACCGTGCTGCTGCGCGCCGATATCGACGCGCTTCCTATCACGGAAGAGAATGAACTTCCTTACTGCTCTGAAAGCAAAGGCGTGATGCACGCCTGCGGCCACGACTGCCATACCGCCATGCTTCTTGGCGCAGCCAAGCTCCTCGCTCGCAAAAGAGACGAGCTCGAAGGCACTGTAAAATTCCTTTTCCAGTCCGCCGAAGAGTCCGGTCACGGCTCGAACTACTATGTCGACCATGGCTGCTTCGAAGACGTCGACGGCGCGATGGCGATGCATGTGATGAATGAGATCCCGAAAGGGACCTTCAGCATCGAAGAAGGCCCTCGCATGGCTTCCTGCACCGACTTCACACTGACCGTACACGGCGTATCCACCCACGGCTCCATGCCGCACCTCGGCAAAGACGCCATCGTTGCCGCGAGCGCCATCATCATGAACCTGCAGACCCTTGAGAGCCGCGTGAATAATGCCCTCCGTCCGCTCGTCATCACCATCGGTACCGTCCGCGCCGGCGGCCAGTTCAATATCGTCGCGGACAAAGTAGAGATGACCGGCACCATCCGCACCTTCGATCCCGAGACTTTCCGCGCCATGCCGATTTCCTTAAAGAAACTTGCAGAAGCCACCGCCGAAGCGCTCGGCTGCACCGCCACCATGACCATCCAGACCAGCGAGCCTGCCGCCATCAATGACAAGCCGCTCCTCGTCAAGACGGCGCGCAAGGCTGCCGTGAAGCTATACGGCGAAGACGTCCTCGCATCCATGAAGCAGAAAATGGGCTCCGAAGACTTCGCCGTCATCATGGAGAAAGTCCCCTCCGTCCTCTGTTTCCTCGGCTACCACGATGAGGAAGACGGCACCACCTTCCCGCTTCACTCGAAAGACTTTTGCGTCAATGACGACATCCTGGACAAGGGCAGCGCCCTCTTCGCCCAGTTCGCCACCGATTTCCTGAAAGGAGAGAAAGCATGATCGACACGAAAGCACTGGCACTCGCAGAAAAAGACTACATCGTGGGCGAGCGCCGCTATTTCCACTCCCATCCTGAGCTGGGAAATCATGAAGTGAATACCACGAAGCACATCATGGCCGAACTTCAGAAGATGGGCGTCGACGAGATCCTCTCCTGGGACGACATCACCGGCTGCGTCGGCATCATCCATGGGAAATACCCCGGCAAGACCGTCGCCCTTCGTGCCGATATCGATGCCCTCCCCATTCAGGAAGCCGACCTCACAAAGCCCTACGCCTCCCAGAATGCCGGCGTCATGCACGCCTGCGGCCACGACTGTCACACCGCCATGCTCCTTGGCGCGGCGAAGATCCTGACCCAGCATCGGGAAGAGATCCACGGCACCGTGAAACTCCTTTTCCAGATGGCAGAAGAGATCGGCACCGAGTCCCGCCACTACGTCGAGAAAGGCGCACTCGCTGACGTTTCCGCCATCTTCGGCATGCACATCTGGGCGACCCTCGAGTCCGGCACCGTCAACATCGACGACGGCCCACGCATGGCATCGAGCGATCGATTCGTCATCAAGATCCATGGGAGATCTGCCCACGGCAGTGCGCCGGATCAGGGCAAAGACGCCATCGTCGCTGCCGCAGCCGTCGTCATGGGCCTGCAAACCTTATCCAGCCGCGTGAACGATCCGCAGAATACCTTCGTCCTTACCGTCGGTATGATGAATGGCGGCACCCAGAGCAACATCATTGCTGATGAAGTCGAGCTCGTCGGTACCACCCGCGCCTTCGACAAAGTTTTCCGCAAGAGCCTTCCCCAGCTCATCGAAGTATGCGCCGCAAAGATCGCCGAAGGCTATGGATGCAGTGCCGAGTGCTCCTACCGCTTCGGCCCCTCGCCCCTCATCAATGAGCACAAAGACCTGAATGACATCGCGCGCAAGGCCGCTTCTGACATCATGGGGAAGGACGCCCTCGTTCCCATGGAAAAACAGATGGGCGCAGAAGACTTCTCTGTCTACCTTGAGACCATCCCCGGCCTCTTCGCCTTCTTAGGCGCCAGAAATCGGGACAAAGGCATCGACTGCGTCCACCATCACCCTGCCTTCGACGTCGACGAAGACACCTTCCCAGATGGCAGTGCCATCTATGCACGATTTGCCATCGACTGCCTGAAAAAACTAGGGAAACACTGATTAAATCGTTATTCGATTTTACTCTTATATTTTCATGCAATGCAAGGAATACTCCGACGCGAATAGCGAGCTATTTAAGGAGGAGTATGACGAAGCATTGCATGAAAATACATGTGAAATCGAATTCTGCGATTTAATCAGCGTTTCCCTAAGCAAGTAATACACATAAAAACGGCCGCTCGTAAGAGACGGTCGTTTTTGCGTGGAATGGATGAAGAAACGAGGATACCGTTTCCCCCGGCAAAACCTTCCCAATGGGGAAGGCAGCGATACGAGGATGCCGCTATCCCCGCATCGTCAAAGCGAATACACGCATATGTAGAAAAAGAATAACGACGGACAAAGCCTTCCCCGTGTGGGGAAGGTGGCGAGCGGAGCGAGCCGGATAGGGTACTAGCGGTATGAAAAAGAGGGGGAGGATCGTCTTAAGCAAACGGTATACGAGAGCACTGAAGCACCGCAGACTTTTTATATGTTGCGATGTCCGAAAGTAGTATTCAAGTGACTAGTCCCTAGTTACCAGTCCCTAGTCACCAGTCACTTGAGCCTCCTAATCCCTAGCCACTAATCCCTAGCCACTAATCCCCAGCCACTCATTCCTGCTTTCAAACTTTGCAAGCGAAAGAGGTTCAGCGGGTTCTATAGGTTCAAGAGGTTCAAAGGGGTTGGTGCGGCGCATAAAAATTAGAAGCGCCGCGAAGTATAAATAGGGCGATGCCCCAAAGTAGTATTCCAGTCCCTAGTCACCAGTCACTAGTCACTTGAGACTCCTAATCCCTAGCCACTAATCCCTAGCTACTAATCCCTGCTTTCAAACTTCTAGCGGTATGAAAGAGAGTGGGGGAGATCGTCTCAAGTCGACGATTCACGAAAGCACCCTCTGCAAGAAAATAACTTATAAAACCTATCTATACTTACAAGAAGAGAAAATCTAATACTACAAATGATTTTAATGTTATTTACTGTTCCGGATATCGACAAATGCAAGAAAAATCAGAGGCTGTGCATTTTCATGATTAAAAAGGAAGGAGAGAAGATTGGTAAACATACATGAAATTTCTAAAAGTATGAGCCAAAACCATCCTTGAAGCAAAGTCGAAAGTATGATACTCTACTACTAGACCGGAGTCTAAGCTTCGGGCTCATGGTCCAAAGGAAACAGACATGAAAAGCAAGCAGAGGAAACACGGTCACTCGAGCGGAGCTTTCATGGATGTCGACTTTGAAAAGAAGAAGCAAAATTTTTTTCAAAGGGAGATCACTATTATGAAAAAGATCCTCGCACTGGCTGCTGTAGCAGCACTCACCGCTGGCGTATCCGCTTACGCTGCAAATCCATTCTCCGATGTTACCGCTGATGACTGGGCTTATCAGGCAGTATCCGACCTGTCCGCTCAGGGCGTCGTAGAAGGCTATCCGGACGGCACCTTCAAAGGCGAAAGAAACATGACCCGTTACGAACTGGCTCAGATCGTAGCTCGCCTCATGGCTAAAGAAGACCAGCTGAACGCTGAACAGCAGGCAACTCTGGACAAACTCGCTGGCGAATACGCTGACGAACTCGCAAACCTCGGCGTTCGCGTTTCCAACCTGGAAAAGAAAGTCGGCAACATCTCCTGGGCTGGCGATGCAAAGATGATGTACACCAACAACGCTAAAAAAGCTGGCGAAGGTAGCGAAGATACCTACAAAGGCCGTATCCGTCTGAACGTCAAGGGTCAGGTCAATGACGCTACCTACGTTCAGGGCCGTATCCTGACCAACATGTACTTCAAAGATGCTGGTACAGATGATGGCAACACCACCATGGATCGTCTCTTCGTGAACCACAGCTTCGGCGACAAGACCTCCGTTGTTCTCGGCCGTCAGGATCTCACCGTATTCGGCGGACTGCAGTTTGATGATGCATTCGATGGCGCAAAACTCGCTTACGATGATGGCAAACTGGACGCTTACGCTGGATTTGGCCGTCTGAAATCTGGAGATACTAAAGATGATGCAGCATTTGGCGGCCTCGGCTATGACTTCGGCGCTGCTAAACTGAACGCTGCTTACTTCCACCTGACCAGCGATAAGGTAAAGGAAGATAACAAATTCGACAGCATCTGGGGCGCTAACCTCGTTGTTCCGGTTCAGGACTTCAGCGTATTCGGCGAATACTGGGATTCCAACGCTGACAAAGCGGATACCACTTGGCAGGCAGGTCTCGGCTACAGCACTCTCGATGCTGCTAAACCGGGCACCTTCGCTCTGAACGTTGCTTACAACAGAGTAGGCGCTGGTGCTTACCTCGGCGGCACCACCTATGATGCATCCGACTTCTTCGGTGCTATTGCTGATGACAAAGACCTGAAGTTCTGGAACGTATTCGGCGACGTTGTTCTCCAGAAGAACGTTACCCTCCACGGCGAATATGCTTGGGATATCAAAAACGCAGATGACTGCGATGACAACGCTTGGACCGTTTCCCTGAACTACGCATTCTAATTCGAGAATACTCCAATAAAAAAGAAGCTCCTTATGGGGCTTCTTTTTTTATTCGATGTGTGTAATAAAATATATTGACAATGTATCTAAATTTCAATACAATAGGAACAGGAGGTGAGCAAAATGGCTCAGGCAACAATGAATATCCGTATGGATGCGGACTTGAAGAAGCAGTTTGAAGCATTCTGCTCCGAGATCGGTATGACCATGACGACAGCTGTGTGTGTGTTTGCAAAGATGGCTGTGAAGGAACGCCGGATTCCTTTTGAAATCAAGGCTGACCCCGATCCGTTTTATTCGGAAGAGAATATGCGAGTTCTTCGCGAGCGGGTGGCTGCCATTCGCTCCGGAAAAGCCAAGCTGAATGAGCATGAGTTAATCCAAGGGAAACGCTGATTAAATCGCAGAGTCAGATTTCATAAGAATTTTTATACACTGCTTCGTCATTATTCTCCTTAAATAGCTCGCTATTCGCGTCGAATAATTCCTTGCATTGTATAAAAATTCAAGAATGAAATCTGACAATGATTTAATCAGTGTTTCCCAGGGCGGATGAATGAGAAAACTGTGGCTTGAAGAAGCGTGGGAAGAGTACATCAGCTGGCAAACGAAGGATAAAGCCGTGTTGAAGAAGATCAACAGGCTGCTGAAGGATATCGATCGCTATGGCTATGAGTGCAGCGGCAAGCCGGAGCCTTTGAAAGGGGATCTTTCTGGGTACTGGAGTGTTCATATTGACCAGAAGAATCGCATCGTCTTTCGCATCGATGGAGAAGAAAATCTGGAAATCATCCAGTGTGGGACGCACTATGGGGATCGGTAAGCAAAAAACGCCTGTTCTTGTAAAACGGGCGTTTTTGCATTTATGAACTGCTTCAGCATCTCCCTGGGCTCATCATCTCCAATGAGTTTTCTTTCAAAAAGTTTTAGGATTCAAATCCCAAAAGTCTACGAAAGTCAAGAGTTTTAGGATTTGAATCCCAAAACTTTGTCACGGCAGGCGGTCAGCGGTATGTAGTCAACTGATAACCATCACTATATCGACTCTCTTGAATATCGAAAACTTTCGTGCTATAATGTACACATCAGCACCGATAAATTAAGAAAGTGACTATCGAACAGTATGAAAGGTTGTATTTCTTGATGACGCGACGGAAAATAAAGGTATACTGCTTTTGCAGTAGATCGATTTCCCGCTGTATGCATTTCCCCATCCGGGATCACCGCCCAATCGTAAGCATCCCGATGGATATCTATATCGGAAGAGGGGGCTAGGGATTAGGAGTGGCTGGTTGCTAGTGACTAGTGACTAGTGACTAGTGACTGGTGGCTGGGATTCTCCGGCATCGTCATCCCGAGCGCAGCCGAGGGATCTTTACTGCACTGCGGGAATCAGCGTGTATGCGCCGAGGGAAAACGATGTCCTAGTGCTGCCTCACATCAGGCGATGACCGTTCTGCAATAAAGACCCTCGGCTACGCTCGAAATGACGATGCGCTGCGCGAAGCGCTATCAAAACTCCGCGGCGCTTCTGATTTTTATGCGCCGCACCTTCATTCCTAATTCCTCATTCAAGCAGAGCTTTCATACACAATCAAGGGACAGCACGTCCCCGGGGCTAACCCTGCACCTACACCTAATAAAGGAGACATAACCATTTATCCATGAAAAAGAAGACAGCAAGCCGGAGACGGACGACGAGAGTGACAAAGAGCGAGGAGAAGAGCTATGAGATCACAGGTGTGATCCTCTTCCTCTTCGGCCTTTTCATTCTCTTTAGTCTTTTTAGCGACAGTACCGGTTTTTTCGGAGATATTACGAATAAAGGCAGCCATTTCCTCTTCGGATTCGGCGCGCCTTTCTGCGCCCTTTTGATGATGTTTTTCGGCGGGCGCTATGCCGTGACATCGAAAGGAATTTCTTGGGACAGGCGCGTTGCGCTGGTCATCCTGCTGGTGTTGCTCCTCTTCATGGCGGTGCATCATTTCCTTGTCCCGTTTGGCAGAGAGATGGACATTCAGTCGATTCTTACCTATGGCGGAATCGTCGGGGCGGGATTCTGCGTCTTTTTCCATGATGCGATGGGATACTGGGGGACGACGCTGGTGCTCCTGGGGGCCATCGTGATCGATGTACTCCTGCTGACGCACTGGTCGCTCTCCAGGGGCGCGCAGAAAGTGGGCTCGAAGGCGCAGGTACTCGGAAAGAAAACAGGCGAAAAGATCGAAGCCGCAGCCACGCGGCTCAGGGAAAAGAAAGCGGCGCTGGATGCTGCCAGAAGTGCTGCTCGGCTGGAAGTACTTGATGATAAGCCGACGGAGTTCATTTACAAGAAGAATGAAGAAAATGCGGCAGAATCGTCGGATGAGGAACCGCCGGCAGAAGATATGGCAGTCCCTGCGCAGATGCCGGATGCGGAAGAGCCACCGATTTCCGTAGAAGAGCCTATCGAAGAAATCCCTCCGGAAGCGGACGAAGAAGCGCAGGAAGAGCCGCTGATGCCGGAGGAGCCGGTCGAAGAGATCGAAGAACCACCGATGCCACCGCTACCGGAAACGGAGGATGCAGTGGCAGAAGAACCACTGGAAGAACCAGTAGAAGAGATGCCCGGGGAAGAGAAGCCAGAGGAGGACATTCATCCGATACCGCCAGCGCCCGTCTCAGCAGACCCGGCGCATCCGGCACCTGCGGCTGAAGAAGGGCCGGTGTACCAGTTTCCTCCGCTGTCGCTTCTTCATGCGGGAACGAATGCAGGGCAGGGAGAGGCCGATGCAGGACAGAAAGCGGCGCTCATCGAGTCGACGCTTGCCAGCTTCGGGGTCCGGGCGAAGGTCGTTCACTACAGCGTAGGGCCGACGGTGACGCGTTTCGAGCTCAAGCCGGAAATGGGTGTCCGCGTGAGCAAGATCGAAGGGCTTTCGAATGAGCTCGCCATGGCTCTTGAGGCGACACATATCCGCATCGAAGCCCCGATCCCGGGGAAATCTGCGGTCGGCATCGAGATCCCGAATACGAAGGCGGCGTCTGTGCCGCTTCATGATGTGCTTGCCAGCGATGCCTTTCAGCATGGCAAGGGCCATATCCTTGTGGCTTTGGGGAAGGACATCACCGGGAAGACCGTCGTGACCGATCTGGCGAAGGCACCGCATCTTCTGATCGCAGGCTCGACCGGCAGCGGCAAGAGCGTGTGCATCAATTCCATCATCACGAGCATCATTTACCATAGCCGCCCTGACGAAGTGAAGCTCATGCTCATCGATCCGAAGGTGGTCGAGCTTTCTGTCTATAACGGCATCCCGCATCTGCGCACGGAAGTCGTGACCGATATGAAGAAGGCGCAGGGCACGCTGAATTGGGCTGTCCGTGAAATGGAAGCCCGTTACCAGCTCTTTGCCGGGGCGAAGGTGCGAAATATCGAAGGGTATAATAAGATGTACCCTGATAAAAAGATGCCTTATATTTTACTGATCGTCGATGAATTTGCCGATCTCATGAATGTCGCGGCCAAAGAAGTCGAAGTCCTGATCCAGCGTCTGACGCAGAAGGCGCGTGCCGCAGGCATCCATCTGATCCTTGCGACACAGAGGCCTTCAGCCGATGTCATCACCGGCGTTATCAAATCCAACATTCCGAGCCGTATCGCATTTATGGTTGAGTCAGGCCTCAATTCCCGCATCATTCTCGATGAGGGAGGGGCGGAATCTCTGCTCGGCAAGGGCGATATGCTCTTCAAGCAGGCGGGGGCGCTCAGTACTGTCCGTATTCAGGGGGCATTCATCTCGGACGAAGAGGTCGAGGATGTGGTGAACTATGTCAGGGCGGAATGCATCCGTCAGGAAAGCCATGTCGTCTATGAGCCGATCGATCTTTCTATCCCGGAAAAAACAGAGAAAGAGGAGGAAATGGTCGAAGAGCAGGATGATCTCATGCCGGAGGCTTCGGAATGGGTGCTTGATACGAAGCGTGCTTCTGTCTCCGCTCTCCAGCGCCGATTCCGCATCGGGTATACCCGGGCCGGCCGTCTCATGGATACCATGGAGCGCCTCGGTATCGTAGGCCCTGCGGAAGGGGCAAAGCCAAGAGACATTCTTGTCGATAAGGAGCAGCTTTCTGATATTCTTGCAGGCGGGAAGAAGGAAGAGCCTTCGGACTAGAGGATCGGTCTTCACAAGTAGGGTGTTTTCTGAAAAGAGCGTCATACTTGTGACTGCGGATCGGGGACCAGCTGCACGTTTCCTCCGCTTCTCTGATAGAGCCTGTATCGAAATGAGGTGATCCATCTTGAAACGTCTATGCTCCGTCTTACTGTTTCTCCTGCTGGCAGGCGGTGCTTTTTGGGGGATTCTTTGCTATGCGAAGAATCTGGAAGCAGAGCGGCGCCAGGAACAGCATCCTGTGAGCAAGGTCGTCGTGCTGACGGATCTTTCAACGGATGTGCTGGATCCGGTGAAAGACGCTTTTTATAAAGAACAGGGGCTTGCTGTAGAGATCTCCTATGTATCTGGTGCAGATCTATTAAAGAAGACTTCCGCTGAGGAAAAGGCAGCGGATGTGGTGATCACCAGTCAGGATATCCTGATGCGGATGAAAGAGAACGGAGCGCTCGCAGCCTATTCATCCTCGCGTACGGATACGGCGCTGAATCTTTTCAAGGATGAAGAGGCGTATTGGACAGGTCTTTGGGTGGATCCCATCGTGTTTGCGGTGAATCCGGATTTTCTTAAGAAGCAGAAGCCATTTTCCTATACGTGGGCAGAGGTCTTCACGAGGGAAGAGGCACAGCTTTCGATGACGGACTTCATCGCTGCCGACATGTCGAAGGATCTCCTGATGTGTCTCATCGAGCACTTCGGGCCAGACTATGCGATGGAACTCTTGGGCAAGGCGCAGCAGCATCTCGTACAATATGGGAAGTATCTCTCTACGCCGTCCCGTATGGCGGCGATGGGGAAGTGCGACATCGGGATCTCCGGGCTGAATGAAGTCCTTCGCACCAAGCGGGAGAAAATGCCTGTCATGATCATTTATCCGGAGGATGGCGCTCCCTGGTACCTCTATGGGACAGGGCTTCTGGCAGAAAGCGCACATCCTGAGCGGGGCGAGCGCCTGATAGACTGGCTTCTTGACTCGGCGAAATATAAAAGCATCATGGAAAAGAGCGGGAACTACTTCATCTATGTGAATGATGATGCGGCAGAGCCCGATGCGGCCGGCAATGAACTCGTTTTTTGGGAATTAGAAAAAAGATATCTGGATGAAGGCAGAAAGGATCTGCTGAATCTATGGGGAGAAAAAGTACGATTTGGAGGAACAAAGAAGTGACGAAGAAATTAGGATTTATCAGCCTGGGCTGCTCGAAGAACCTGGTCGATACGGAAATGATGGTGGGCATCATGGAGAAGGCCGGCTATGAACTGACCGAAGATCTGGCAGAAGCGCATGTCATCATTATCAATACCTGCACATTCATCGATCCGGCTAAGGAAGAGTCGATCCAGACGATTCTGGAAACCGCGGAATACAAGAAAACAGGTGTCTGTGAACGTCTTGTGGCTGCCGGCTGTCTCTCACAGCAGTACAAGGAAGCGCTTGCGAAGGAGATACCGGAAGTCGATATTTTCATCGGTACAGACTCCTGGCAGGATATTCTGGATGCCGTGAATGAATCCTATGCCAATGGCGGAGAAAAGGTGTTTAAATTCGGCACCATTCCCTGCGCGAATGAAGAGCTCATCCCGCGTGCCTCGCTGACGCCGAAATATACCGCCTATGTGAAGATCGCAGAAGGCTGCAGCAATGGCTGCACGTTCTGCTACATCCCCTATGTACGCGGGCCGATGAGAAGCCGCCCGATCTCTTCCATCGTCCATGAAGTGAGACGTCTGGCAGCTGAAGGGGTGCGTGAATTCAACCTCATCGCGCAGGATCTTTCCTGCTACGGACGCGACCTCGGGACGAATCTCGCAAGCCTCCTTCGTGAGCTCGTCAAGATCGAGGGGGTGAAGTGGATCCGTCTTTTCTATCTCTATCCGACCTACTTTGATGATGAACTTCTGGACGTCATCCTGCACGAAGATAAGATCTGCAAGTACGTGGATATCCCGCTGCAGCATATCAGCAATGCCGTGCTCACTCGTATGCACCGCCGCGATTCCTCGGAGAGCATCTATGCTCTTCTTCGCAAGCTCCGCGCCGCCAGCCCGCGCATGACCATCCGCACGACACTCATGGTCGGATTCCCCGGAGAGACAGAGGCTGATTTTCAGGAGCTCTGTGACTTCATCCGGGAGATCAAATTCGACGATATGGGGGCCTTTACATTCTCCCCGCAGGATGGTACGCCTGCGGCGCGCATGACAGATCAAATCGATGAAGAGGTGAAGGAAGACCGCTACCATCAGCTGATGGCGATCCAGGCCGGGATTTCGGAAGAAAACAATGAACGCCTCATCGATACTGATGCGGAGGTCCTCGTCGAGGAAATCATCGAGGATGGCGAGGGACATAGACAGGCCAAAGGCCGTACGTCCTATCAGGCGCCCGAAGTCGATGGGAATGTGTATATCGACAACCCGGGAGATCTCAAGCCGGGCGATTTCGTGAATGTCCATATCATCGACGGATATGCATATGATCTGATCGCAGAAGTGAAGGAATAAAAGATTCAAGGTTCAGGTGGATGGGTTCAAGGCTCTCGTGAATAATTAGGCAGGGCGATGTCCGAAAGCAGCATGCAAGCCACCAGCCGCCGGTCACTTTTACCCCGATCCCTTTTCTTCCTACAGCCCATCAAGGAGAACATGCATGATCACTGAAATCATTACCACTGGCACCGAGCTCCTGCTAGGGGAGATCGATAACGAAAACAGTCGTTATCTGGCGGAGCTCATGAATGAACATGGATTCACTGTTGCTTTTATGACGACGGTGGGGGATAATCCGGAGCGGATGAGAGCGGCCTTTGCTACGGCACTCTCCCGAGCAGATCTTGTCATCACCTCGGGCGGCCTTGGCTCAACGCAGGGAGACATCACGAAAAAGATCGGAGCCGAGGTACTTGGACTTCCCTATGTTCTCTTTCCGGAAGAGGCAGTGCGTCTTGCCGCGTACTACAAAGAAAAGGGACGCCCCTATCTGCCCTCTTTATCGCGCCAGGCGTGGTTTGCTGAAGGCGCAGAGCTCCTCAGAAATGAAGCCGGCTCTGCCAGTGGCTCTCTCCTTTCGCATCATGGGAAATTTCTGGTACACCTTCCCGGACCTCCTTTTGAGATGAAGCGGATGGCCGAAAAACACATGCTCCCCTCGCTCAAAAAACGGTTGGGAGAGATGGGGACGATCCGCTCCATGATCCTGCCGATCCCCGGTAGGACGGA
>OIYQ01000279.1_pt1 | contig 20876 bp, 15 predicted proteins | sample 1588311 | NCBI WGS metagenome assembly OIYQ01 (sample SAMN03283244) | human gut metagenome | biome: human-associated habitat; material: feces | host: Homo sapiens | place: Peru | collected 2012
GTGGGACAGCATTTGTACTGGGAGCTGTTCAGCCAGAGCATCTCCATGGGCCTGATGAGCAGCATCGTGTCGGCGGGGTCGGTGGTGCTGCAATACGGCATCAACGGGCTGGGCACGCTGACCATTGCGGGGCACACCGCCGCGCGCAAGCTGTTCGCTTTTACCGATATGCCGCTGATCTCCATGGCAAATGCCGGCTCTACCTTCGTCTCCCAGAACCGGGGCGCAAACCAGCCGGAGCGGGTGCGCAAAGGGATGCGCACCATGTACCTGTATTCGGTGGCTGTCATGGCGGCAAATGTGGTGCTGATGCAGCTTTTTGCCCGGCAGCTGGTGCAGCTGATCTCCGGTTCCACCGCGCCGCTCGTGCTGGAAAACGGCGCACGGTATCTGATGTGGAACGCACCGTTCTACGCGGTGCTGGGGGTGCTGCTGTGCACCCGGTACGCCTTGCAGAGCCTTGGGCAGAAGGTGCTGCCGCTGTTTTCCAGCGTCATCGAGCTGGTGGGCAAGGTGATCTTTGTGCTGGTGTTCATCCCGCGCTACGCCTACAACGCCGTCATCCTGTGCGAGCCCATCATCTGGTGCTTCATGGCGGCGTATCTCGTGGCGGTGTACCGCCGCGATGCTTTTGTGTATCCGAAAACGTAAGACACCCCCTCAGTCTCGCTACGCTCGCCAGCTCCCCCAAGGGGACGCCTTTTGGCAGTGCCGGAAACTTTGTCGCCACCACTGAAGCCGTCCCCTTGGGGAAGGTGGCTGCGACCAACGGGAGCAGACGGAAGGGGTTCCCCAAAAAGCAAGCACCGGAGCGTCTGTGGACGCTCCGCTATCCCATTTTCACGGGAGAGTTTGGAACGAACCCTCTCAGGCTCACTTCGTTCGCCAGCTCCCCCGAAGGGGGAGCTTTATTTGTGCTGACCGGCAGATGCAAAAAGCTCCCCCTTTCGGGGGAGCTGGCATCGAGCAAAGCGAGATGACTGAGAGGGTTTATTCCTGTACTTTTACCATACAGAAAGTCTTTCCGCGCTTATAGCAGTTTGCGTTTTTAATGCACAAGCCCCTTGGGCGAGTCCGGGGGCTTTATAAACAGCCGCCGTGCAGCCGCCGGATCACTTTAAAGGCCACCTCGTGCTCGGTGGTCAGCGGCTTTTTGAGGGCAAAGAACACCACGCCGCTGGTGGGGCAGATAATTTCGGCTTCCACCTCTGCGGTGAACGGGTCAAGGATGACGCCCAATTTCTGGCCGTATTCCACCTCCTGCCCCGGCTCCACAAAGCGGCGGAAAATGCCGCCCGCCGGGGTGAGCACATTGGCCATCTCGGATTCCTGCACGACAGAAGAAAGATACCCGCTGTGGCAGTTATAGCGCAGCAGACCCACCCGGCTGAGGTACCGCAGCACCGCCGCTACGGCTTCCTGTGCGCTGTGCTCGTCAATTTCGTCGGTCTCCTTGGTGTAGACGCTGAAAGCGTTCGTTTCCCAGACCTGCCAGTTGTAGTTCAGGGTGGTCGTGTCGATGGGCTCCGGTTTGCGCATGACCACATAGGGCAGACCGAACAGGTTGCCCAGACTTGCCGTCTGGTAGCCAGTGTTCATGATGCGCACATGGGGCACAAAATCGCCGGGCAGATAAAAGGACGCAAAATGGATGCCGTATTTATAGCCCTGCACCGCCTCAAACAGTGCCGCCGCAATGCGCTGAGTGGTTTCGCCCTGGTCGTAGCCGGGGAACATCCGGTTGATGTCTGTTTTATCCATTGCCCAGAACCGGCTGCCTACGTTCATGGAAAAATGGTTGACGCAGGGCACCACCAGCAGCTCGTTGCCGGGGGCAATGGCCCCCTGCTCTTCCAGTTTGCGCAGCTTTTTTACCAGCAGCGCGCAGACGTACATCTGCTGCACCTCGTTGCCGCGCACGGCAGCCACCATGGCACAGGCCTTTTCCCCCTCGCCGAAGCGGAAGCCTTTGATCCTGAATTTTTGGCGGTAGGGCGTTTCGAGCTCGTAAAGCGTTTCTTCTCTCATTTCTGGAATCCTCCTGTCAGGATGCGGGCCAGCAGGCTGCCCGGGTAGACCACGGGGTATTCCCGCAGGGTAAACAGCAGGCCGTCCGCCGGTGCCATCAAGGTCTGCCGCACCTCGCCTGTCAGCGGGTCCGCAATGACTGCCAGCTCTTGCCCTTTTTTCACGATGCCGTTATGCTCCACACTGGGGATGAAAATGCCCGCCTTGTCCGCATTGATAAACGCCACCTCGTCCTTGCTCACAATGGGCTTGCGGGGCGGTTTGGTCTCGCCTGCCCACATGCCCTGCGTGTGCATCAGGTTCAGGATGCCGTCCACCAGCTGCTCGCCGTAGCTCTTGGTCAGGCGCATTCCCACGCCCATCTCCACCACAAGGCAGCGGGTGCCGATGACGTTCAGGCTGTGCGCCAGCGTGCTTTCCAGCACCGTTGCTGCCGCATGGACCCAGACAAAATCCACGTTGAGCTGCTCTGCCAGCGGCACCAGTGCCGGGGCGGTCTCCTCTGAGATGCGCACCTGCGGCAGTTCCCGCAGGTAGATGTTGGAGGCGTGGATGTCGATGGCAATATCCGCCCCGCGCAGATCCTCCACCACCGCATGGGCGTAATATTCCGCCATAGGGCCATCGGTATCGCCGGGGAAAATGCGGTTCATGTCCAGATCAAACAGTGGGATGCCCCGTTGAATGGTGTTGATGCCCAGCGGGTTGATTGCCGGGTAGATATCCACCGTACCCGTCAGCAGCTCCGGGTGCTCCTGAATGCGGCGGTTGAGCAGATAGACCACATACTGCCCTTCCAACTCATCGCCGTGCACACCGGTGACAACGCAGATGCGTTTTCCGCTGTCGTTGCCGGGCAGCGGGGTGAGCCGGTTCTTTTTCAGTTCCAGCTTTTCGTGTACTGCAAGCGAAAGGCTTGCGACGGTTTCTTCCATGGTTCTTACACACTCCTATCTGAGAAGCCGTTTTCATAAGCATTGCACCCCGCTTCCAAAAACAGCTTCTAAAAAATAAAAAGGGCTTCTGCCGGTTTTGTGCAGAAGCCCGGCGTCATTGCCTTGTCTTATATCGCTCAGCCCTTGCGGACGTCCAGCCGCATCTCGGTGTGCAAGGTCTGCTCTGCCGCGCCGCAGAAAATGCCCCGCTCTGCGCGGCAGTCGGCGGCGTCCCTGCCTACGGCGAACCGCAGATGCTCCTCCCCTGCCTCGCAGGCAAAGGTGGGGTCGTAGCCGTGCCAGCCGTCCGGCAGGGCAAGCTCTGCCCACGCATGGGTGGCACCCTCGCCGGGCACAAGCCCCATGCAGTAGCGCGCCGCAAACCCGGAGCGCCGCGCCAGCGCCAGCAGGATGTGCGCATAGTCCTGACAGACCCCGCTGCCCAGCGCAAACGCCTGCCCGGCGGTCGTGGAGATGCCCGTAAGCCCCGGTACATAGTGCAGCGCACCGGCGGCGGCCTTGTTCAGCAGCGCCGCCTGTTCCTGCGGGGGCTTGCCGTCCAGCGGCAGGCTTTGCCACAGCGTTTCCAGCTCCGGTGTCATGGCCGTAAGCTCTGTGAACTGCTTCAGCACCGGGTTCACCGGCTCTGCCTGTGCGCGGCCGTCCACCCGCACGATGCCATGGGAATCGTAGCAAAAGACTGTGTGCGGCTCCCGGCAGCTGCCGCATACCAGCCAGCCGCCAAAACCGTCCCGGTGCAGGCCATACTCTGCCGCCGGTTCAATGCGGACGGTATAGCTTTGCAGCTTTTGGGCGTCATCCTCCACCGGCAGGCAGTGCAGCGCAAAGGTGTGCCCGCTGACCGGAGCCGAGAACTCCACCCCGGTGTGAAAATGAAATTCCAGTTCTGTCATTGCTCGTTCCTCTGTGCTTCCAGTCCTGCGTTTTTTCCGCCGTTACAGGTCGAGAAACAAGCTTTCCACCGCCGCGACCAGCTCCGGTGCCGAAGCATCCGGCTTGGAGGAATCCAGCAGCGCATCCACCAGAAAATCCAGCCGCTCCTTGTTCGGCGCAAGCTGGGTCTTGTACAGACGGTTGAACAGCCGCTCAAACTCCTTGCGGGTGCGCTCCGGCTCGTCGCCCAAGCGCAGGTACAGGTCCACCCGCTCCACGCTGGTGCCCAGTTTGATCATGCTGCGGGTCTCTTCATCAAAGATGGTCTCCTCGCACGCGCCGCGGAAAGCCCGGATATCGTCCAGCACCCACTGGAGCGCGACGGCAGGCGTATCGCACTGCGCCGCCTTTTCCATGGCGTTCATCGCCAGCTGAATGTACGAAAGGGTGTCGGTGGTCAGGGTATCCCGCAGCACCACGGCGTTGTCGTAGGCGTAGACCAGACTGGACGCCAGCGAGTTCGGGTTGTTCCGGTCAAAGAAATACCGCTTGCAGAAATCCACCGTATTGGCATAGCCGCCGGGAATGCCCAGTCGGAAGCAGTAGTCCGCATAGTCGCCTTCCCTGCCGTCCACCCCGGCATCGTAAATGGGTTTTGCCTTTTTTAAGCCTGTATATACACGCTCGGTGTAGCGTCCCAGCCAGTACAGGCGGCTGGCTTTGTTCAGCGAGATAATACCCATGTATCCTTAAAACCTCCTCCTTGCGAGCTGTTGACCACGAAGCTGTCCGGGTTGCGGGAAAAACGGGTCAGCCCGCTTGCCCAGACCTTTGTATCATCGCCGCTGCTCAGCACAAACGCCCGCAGGTCTGCCTTGCGGGGCACCTTTTCGCCGCCGTCCATGATGGGCAGGTCGAGGAAATCGATGACCTCCTGTGCAATGAACCGGCGCGGCTCGTTGCGGATGGTGGTGCGAAACTCCTCTAGCTGCTGTTTTGTCATGTCACGGCCGAATACCACGCCGTAGCCGCCCGCCTCGGCAACGTCCTTGACCACCAGCGTTTCCAGATGCTCCAGCACATACTGACGGTCTTTTTCATAAAACGGCAGGTAGGTGGGTGCGTTGTGCAGAATGGGCTCCTCGCCCAGATAGTACCGGATCATCTTGGGCACGAAGTAATAAATGCCCTTGTCGTCTGCCACGCCGTTGCCAGGCGCATTCAGCAACGCCACATTGCCGGCACGGTAGGCATCCATAACGCCGGGAATACCGATCAGGCTCTCCGGTTTAAAGGCAAGCGGATCAAGATATTCATCGCTGATGCGGCGATAAATCGCACCCACCCGCTCGCCGCCGTGGACGGTCTTGAGATAGACCTTGTTGTTTTCCACATACAGATCGCCGCATTCTGCCAGCACGGCACCGGTCTTTTCGGCCAGATAGCTATGCTCGAAATAGGCGGCGTTGTACCGCCCCGGCGTAAACACCACGTTGATGCCGCCGGTGTTGACTGCATCCATGGTCTGCCGCAGCAGCTGCGCATAGTTGCGGTTATCCACGATGGCGTTGCCGCTGAAGGTCTCCGGGCTGCACCGGCGGCACAGCTCCCGCGCAATGAGCGGATAGGACGCGCCGCTGGGGATACGGAGGTTATCCTCCAGAATGAACCAGCTGCCGTCCTTTGCCTGCACAAGGTCGATGCCGGAGATGTGGCTGTAAACGCCCTTGGGCGGTACAAAGCCCTCGCACTGCGGCAGATAGCCGCTGCCCGCAAACACAAAATCTTCCGGCACAATGCCGTCCCGGATGATCTTTTTCTCGCCATAGACGTCCTTTAAAAACAAATTCAGCGCGTCGACCCGCTGTATAAGCCCCTCGTCCAGCGTCTGGAATTCCTGCGCCGTGATGACCCGGGGCAGCGGGTCGAACGGAAAAAGCCGCTCCTGAAATGTGCCGTTTTTGTACAGGCCGAATTTCACGCCGTACCGTGCCAGCTGGTCGTTGATGGTCTGTTGATGCTGCACTAATTGATCCATAGATCTCCCCTCTTTTTTCTGGATTTTCTGCTTTTCCGGTATCGCCGGACTTTCCCCTACCGACCTCTCCTACCCGGAAACGCAAAAAGCACAAGGCGGCGTGACCCGTTTTTGGGCCACGCCGCCTTGTGCTGGTTTTATTATAAAAACATAAAATCCACTTGTCAACGATTTCCGGCAGAAAAACGGGATTTTACGCAAAGTTCGGGCAGAGCGGTCAAGCCAGCCCCCTTTGCATCCCGCACTTTTTGTGGAAATTGGCTCTTGTAGAAACCGGCAGAAACCGGTAAAATGGTGCTGACAAAGGCAGTGTGGCCCCAAACGGGCTGCACCGCCTTTTTTGTTTTTATGAATGATAGGAGTATTTACAAGATGCAGGAAAAAACAAAAACCACCGCACAGGTGCTAGTGGACTGTCTGGAAGCAGAAGGCGTGGACGTGATGTTCGGCATTCCCGGTGAGGAAACGCTGGACCTGATGTTTGCCATCCGGGACAGCCACATCCGCTTTATCCCAGTGCGCCACGAGCAGGGCGCTGCCTTTATGGCCGATGTCTATGGCCGCCTGACCGGCCGGGCAGGCGTTTGCCTTTCCACCCTTGGCCCCGGCGCTACCAACCTTGTGACCGGCGTAGCCGACGCCTATCTGGACGGTGCACCGCTGGTTGCCATCACCGGGCAGGTGGGCACCGACCGGATGCAGCTGACCAGCCACCAGTACCTCGACCTGACTGCCATGTTCGAGCCCATTACCAAGCGCTCCAAGCAGATCATCCGGCCGGACACGGTGGGCGAGATCGTGCGACTGGCCTTTAAGCACGCCGAAAAGGGCAAGCCCGGCGCTACCCACATCGACCTGCCCCAGAATATTGCCAAGATGCCCGCCGACGCCGTACCGCTCAAACGCCAGCAACCACACGAGCTCTACGCCGACCCCACCCACATTGCTGCCGACGGGCAGCTCATCAGCGAGGCAAAGAGCCCGGTCATTCTGGCCGGTGCCGGGGCGGTGCGCAGCCATGCCGCCGCTGCCGTTACCGAGCTGGCCGACCGGCTGCACATCCCGGTGGTGAACACCATGATGGCCAAGGGCATCATCCCCATGGACGACAAATACAGCCTGTGGACCATCGGCATCCCCCAGAAGGACTATGTGAATCAGCTGTTCGACCGGGCGGATCTCATCATCGCCATTGGCTACGATATCGTAGAGTGTGCCCCCGCCAAGTGGGGCGCACGCGCAGACCAGACGATTTTGCACATCGACAGCGCCCCGGCAGACGTGAACAAGCGGTACCAGCCCGCCGTAGAGGTGGTGGGCGATATCTCCGAGAGCCTTTACGAGATCCTGCGCTGTGCCCGCCGGGACAGCGAGCCAGAATTTGCGCTCAAACTGCGTGAGACCATGGTAGCCGAGCATGCCGCCATGGCGGACGACGACAGCTGCCCCATGAAGCCCGCCCGCATCCTTGCGGATGTGCGCAAGGTGATGGGACGGGAGGATATTCTTGTCAGCGATGTAGGCGCGCACAAAATGTGGATCGCACGCCACTACGACTGCTACGCGCCCAACACCTGCCTGATCTCCAACGGTTTTGCCAGCATGGGCTTTTCCATCCCCGGTGCCTTTGCGGCAAAACTGCTGAACCCGGACAAAAAGGTGCTGGCGGTGTGCGGCGACGGCGGTTTTATGATGAACAGTCAAGAGCTGGAGACTGCCGTGCGCGAGAAAGTGCCCTTTGTCACCCTGATCTGGGAGGACGCCAGCTACGGCCTGATCAAGTGGAAGGAGCAGGAGCAGTTTGACGGCGAGCACTGCTATGTGGACTTCACAAACCCGGACTTCAAACTGCTGGCCGAAGCCATGCACTGCAAGGGCTACCGGGTGGAAAACGCCGCCGACCTGATCCCCACGCTGGAAGAAGCCTTCCGGCAGACGGTGCCCAGCGTGATCGTAGTTCCTGTGGATTACAGCGAGAACATGAAGCTTTCCGCCCACCTGAAGGAGGTATATCAGCAGAGCGGGGAATGAAAGCAGCGGTAACGGGCAAAAGCAAAACGCAAAAAAGAGTATCATATAGCAAAGCTGAGCAGCTGTGAAAAAACAGGTGCTCAGCTTTTTGTATTTTCGGTTTTGAAAAGTCATGCCTTGAACCGCTCTGCATTCTCATTTCCGAAGAAAACAAAAGATCCGAACCCTTCTCCTATCGGTATCATCGGATTCATTCACAATGCAATGCTTTTTACCAGATGCGCCCACTGCTCCGGGTGGCAGGCCAGCAGTTCCTCGTGCTGCAAGTTCTGCTCATGGAGAACAGGATGCGCAAAATGCTGCTGATACCGGACACGGTATTTTGCGCCCATCTTCAGGGCGTAGAAGATGTGAATCTGGGTGCCGGGCACATAGATCTTATCCGGCAGCGGGGTAATAAGATCAGAGTAGAACTGATTTTTGCAGCTCTGCATGGTCACATAGGGACGGGCCTCGCCAAACATTTTCAGAAAGGCCTTGACATAATCCCCCGACTCTTTAGCACGCTTATCCAGACGCTTTTGGAGGAATTTTGCTTTGAGCTTTCCGTCCCGCACCACGGGGTAGATCAGCGGCAGCAGAAAATCCGTCTGCAATTTTGCCGCCAGCGGCGATGCCTGATCCAGATCGGAGCTGCCCAGAATGCCGTAGTCCATGTGGATGTTCTGCCGCGCCGCCAGCAGCCCCACGAAGGAGCCGCCCAGAGAGCAGCCGTAGGCCGCCCGGATGTGACCGCCACAGTGGGTCTTGAGGTAGGCCTCGATCTTTTCGGTTTCCTCCAGCATGGTGGGAAACTCGGTCTGTTCGGTTTCGTCAAAGCCGTCGTAGCTGACACACAGCACCCGGAAGCTATCTGCCAAAAGTGGGATCACCGCACCGAAATTGCTTTTCCAATGGCAGCAGGTGCCCGGCAGCAGCAACAGCACCGGGGCATCCTCTGAGCCAAACGTGTAGATCTTCATCGTGATACGTTCCTTCTATTTTTATTTTCTGTCTGCAAATGGAAAAGCTGTGCTTCTTCGTGCAGGGCAGAAGCGCAAGTTAGACATTGCTAACTTATAGCTTTGTAAAAAGCCGCTTCTCAGCGGTCCTTCTGCCAAAATAATACGCCCTGCGGTTGCCTCTGTCAAGAAGTTTCGGCATTTTCAGAGATTTTGAAAGAGATTTCGCTGTTGGAGCCTCCCCTGCGGCATAGAGGATACAAAACGTTTTCTGCATCAAAAAAATTCACCCCTGTAAACTTGTCTGTTTCTACTTGACAACGCCCTATGGGAGTGCTATTTTAGTTTTTGTCAATTAGCCTTACCTAACTATCTGAGGGATACTTCTCCCGCAGTTTTTTCTTTGCGCGCATTGTTAGGACAAGCTAACTAGATGTTTTTAGAAATAAAGATAGAGGTGTGTTACAATGAGATTGAAAAAGGTATTTGCAGGTGCACTTGCGGCGGCCATGCTGGTGTGCGCCGTGGCGGTCCCGGCCTTCGCTGCGGAAGATGTGGAGCAGGAGAACTGCCTGACCTCCAGCTATGTCCAGATGAACATTCCCTACGCCGACTTCTACAAGGCAGCCGGTGTGGACAACGCATCTGAGATCGATGCTGTGACCAGCGCCACCAAGAACAAGACCCGTGCAGGCAACCTTGCCGCCGGTTCCTACCATGTCAACGCTGATGGCACCGACATCACCGGCGTTTCCTGCCCGGTCAAGGTGCTGACCCCGTGGGCGCTGAAGAACGCAAAGCAGGTTACCGATGCCGACAGCTACGACATTACTGTTGCCCTGAAGGGCAAGGAATCCACTACCACCTACACCGGCGCAGATGCTCTGTTTGAGAACGAGAGCTACGCTTACTACAAACTCAACGAGACCCCGGCCTACTACATCACCGCATGGTACAACCTGCTGAGCGGCAAGTGGGAGTTTGGCAAGGTCCACGCCACTGAGACCACTGTAGAGGGCGCAACCGTGGAACTGAACACCAACGGTCACCACACCACCTACGAGATGAAGATCTCCGGTTTTGATCTGGACTACAAGACCAACAAGGTCTACGGCGTGGTACTGACCACCGCCGACGGCACCGAGTATGGCCTGCATCATGTGACCAACATCTGGCATGGTACCAAGTTGGGCTTCAATGCCGATGACCCTTACTTTGCATCCATCATCGGTAAGACTGTTACTCAGATCACCTTCTACGCCGCCGATGGCGTGTATGTCCTGCCGGTCAACGTGGCGCTGTGAATGCACGGGGCTGCCTGATTTAGCAAAGTACAATACAAAACGGCAAGGTCGCTTGACAACAGGCGACCTTGCCGTTTTTATTGCCGTCTGCGTCTTGAATGCACAAGCAACATCCTGTTGCAACTGGCAGTAGAAGGATTTACCGCAAACGGAAGATGGGTTTTGTTCTGATTCACATAGCGTATTTTTCCTAAAGTCACAAAATGTGTCGTACTTTTCCCGCTTCATTTCAATGGAAGCAAGGGATTCGTTCTGTTTTCCGAAGAAAACAAAAAATCCGAACCCTTCTCCTATCGGAAAAAAGTTCGGATTTTGTTGTTGTGGTGCACCTCCAGGGACTCGAACCCTGGGCCCACTGATTAAGAGAAACCAACGTGCAACAATCGTCAATTCTCAGAATTACGCAAATTCGTTGTTTTTCTCGATTATTTATCGCACAGCTTGTGGGCCAGCTTCATCACGTTTTCAGCATTGCCGATGGCATAATCCAGAGAGGGAACTTCTGCGATAGGCAGCTTGATCTCCTCCTGCAGCTGCTTCAGGCGGTAGCTCACCTGGGGAGCCAGAAGCACGCACTCGTAGCCATTCTGCCAGGTCTCCACAGCCTCGCCAGTCCCCATAGCCTGGATCTCCAGATCCTCACCGTGTGCGTCAGCCCAGGTCTTCATCTTCTTCATCAGGATGCTGCTGGACAGACCGCCAGCACAGCAGAGCAAAACTTTCATAATAAAAAGCTCCTTTCAAATCATCTCACCGCACGCAGAGGTGCAGAGAAAAACATTTTAGGTCAGATCTTCGCCATCTGTGGCGATGCACTTTTTGTACCAGTAGAAAGAATCCTTGCGGTAACGCTTGAGCGTACCGGTGCCATCGTTGTTTTTATCCACGTAGATAAAACCGTAGCGCTTTTTCATCTCACCGGTGGAAGCGCTTACCAGATCGATGCAGCCCCAGGGGGTGTAGCCACGCAGGTCTACGCCGTCCGCCATAGCAGCCTCCATGGCCTGCACATGCGCCTTGACATAGGCGATGCGGTAGGGGTCATGCACAGTGCCGTCCGCTTCCAGTGTGTCGGAAGCACCGAGACCGTTCTCCACGACCATGAGCGGCAGATGGTACCGGGCGTAATACTCGTTCAGAGAGTAGCGCAGGCCGTCCGGGTCCAAGCTCCAGCCCCACTCGCTGTACGTGAGGTAGGGGTTCTTGGGGCCCATGTTCAGGTTGCCGCCTGCCGTCTCAGTGACCGGGTGGGTAGTAGCGCAGCTGGTAGAGTAATAGGAGTAGGTGATCATATCCACCGTACCCTGCTGCAAGTCTACCACATCTTCGGGCGTCATGTCCAGATTTACGCCGTACTTTTTCCAGATCTTTGGTGCAAAGTACGGGTACGCCCCCTTGGCCATCACATCGGCCGTGTAGTAGATGCCTTCCTGCAGTTTTTCCTGCACCAGCAGCACATCCTTGGGGTCACAGGTCAGTGGGTAGGTACTGGGTCCGCCGCCGATCATGCAGCCCACCACATTTTCAGGATCGATCTCATGGGCACGTTTCACGGCACGGGCGCTGGCCACATACTGGTGGTGCAGCAGCTGGAAATCCTGCCGGATGTTCTCTGCCGGGTAACCGGGGATCAAATCCTTGATCATGAGGGGCACGTTGATCTCATTGAAGGTGAGCCAGTATTTGACCAGACCTTTATATTCCCGGAAGATGGTCTCGGTGTAGCGGTCAAACAGCGCAATCAGCCTGCGGTTCTTCCAGCCGCCAAACGTTTCTTCCAGATACAGCGGCACATCGTAATGCTGGATGGTGACCAGCGGCTCGATGCCGTACTTCTTCAATTCCAGAAATACGTTCCGGTAAAAATCCAGCCCAGCCTGATTGGGCGTTTCCTCCACGCCGTTGGGGTAGATGCGTGTCCATGCAATGGACATACGGAACACCTTGAAGCCCATCTCGGCAAACAGGGCAATATCCTCTTTGTAGTGGTGGTAGAAATCGATGGCCTCATGATACGGGTAGTAGTAACCCGGCAGCACGGCACGGTGTGCGCCCTCCGGCAGCGGCTGGAAGCCCATCGCCTTGCCGGGGTTGCCGTCCTTATCAATGTAGGTCACATAGCGGGGTTCCGTCAGGGAACCGGCGGTCTGCACATCCGAAGCGGCAAGGCCCTTGCCGCCCTCGTTCCAGCCGCCTTCACACTGGTTGGCAGCGGTAGCACCGCCCCAGAGGAAATCCTTCGGGAAAGGCATGGGGACGCACCTTCCTTTCCAGTTCTCAGAAGTTGAAACCGAACGGGGTGGAGCCCTTCATGTAGGGCAGCAGTTCGACCTCACGTGGGTCGATGTGACCCACCACGTTGGTCTTGCCGTAGTTCTTCATGGGCTTGCGAGCGATCTGCACCTCACCGGCGTACTGGCCATAGAGGTTGTTGTCGATCAGCACGTCGCCGGGCTGGATGTCCACGGTGTTGAAGGGCTCGGTCGGCTCACGGAGCATACGGCTCTCCAGAGTGCGGATGATCCACTCGCCGCTGTCGCCGCGGACGGACAGGTTCATCTTCAGGCGCTTCTTCATGCTCTCAGGCAGGCCCTCGGCCGGGGTCATGTGGAACATGACCTTGGTGCTGTTGGCGGTAGCCATAGCTTCCAGCTCGGCATCGGTGGCGTAGGCGTTGGCAATGATAATATCGTTGACGTAACCCATCATCACATAGTGCTCCACCTGGATCTCAATGGGCCAGTCACGGTGCATTTCCAGCGTGGGCAGACCCTCGGTGACGGGCCAGGGGCCAAAGGCCTCCGGGTTCTGGGAGGTAACGAAGGACTGCAGGCGCAGGTTGTGCTTGACCATGGGGGCAGAGCCCTTTTCAAAGTGCTCCAGAGAAACGCCGGTGTAGCGGTGCGGATAGTAGTTGTGGCAGCCCAGGATCATATCACGGTCGCCGCCGGCAGCCAGCACATGACCCACATGATCCTGGGTGTTGCAGCCGTTCACGCAGATCTTGATGCCCTCTTTGTTTTTGGAGAGGAAGGCCTCTTCTATATCGTTCATGCCCAGATCCAAACGCAGGATGTCCACCTGCAATTCGGTAAAGAAGGACAGATCCAGAGGGCCGGAGAAGAAGCTGGCGTTAATGCCCATCTTCTTGAACATCATGGGGTTCACATCGGCTTCGATCTCAAAGCCCAGCTCCTTGGCCTTGGCCAGCAGGGGCTTGTAGCGGTCGATGGTCTGCTGACGGTCGCCTGCACCCAGCAGTGCGATGAACAGCACATCAAAACCCAGCTTGGAAGCCTTTTCCATGTAGGCGACATCCTGCTCAAAGGTGCCACGCTCGGGGTACAGGGAGATGCCCAGTCTTCTCTTTTGCATTTCACTTTCTCCTTAAATATTCATTCCGTGTGATAATAACCGGAAAAGCGAGCCGATCTGTGCCGACCGGCCCGCTTTTTCAACCGGCTTTGGGTTCCAAAGTGGTAAATTTACAGTTGTAAGGGTCGCCCGGATCTTGCAAGATCACTTGTTCTGGGCAGCCAGTTCAGCAGCTTCGGCAGCAGCCTCTTCTTCGATGCACTGCTTCTCGTAGATCTTGTAGAAGGGACGCCAGATCAGCCAGCAGACCGGGAACATCAGCAAAGAGAAGATGACGTTGCGCCAATCCAGCGTGCTCAGGAAGGTACCGAACACCACCGGCAGCGTGGTCATGATCAGCACCTGCGGATAAGCCATCAGGTGCAGGTTCCATGCGATCAGTGCCAGTGCAGAGCAGACCATCGGGCACAGCATGAAGGGGATCAGCAGGATGCCGTTATACATGATGGGGTAGCCGAAGATGGCAGGCTCGTTGATGCCGAACAGACCGGGCACAAAGGATGCCTTGGAAACAGCCTGAATGCGCTTGGATTTGCTCTTAAGACCCATCAGAGAGAAGGGCATGGTGTTGCCTGCACCGCCCATGATGCCGTTGCCGACCATCAGGAACACGGGGAAGAACTGCAAGGGCTGGCCAGCGGCAGCCAATGTGGAGTTTGTAGTGTAAGCAGTGATGTAAGGCACCATCAAAACGGTGAAGATCACGCTGGTGCCATGGATGCCGAAGAACCAGCACAGCTGTGCCAGTGCGATGACCAGGAACATACCCGGAGTGGAGGTGAGGAAGTTGACCGGGACAGACAGCGCAACAGTGATCAAGGTTGCCAGGGTCAGGGTGCCGCCGGAAACCGTGGAGATGATCAGGGAGATGCCGTACCAGACGATGATGTTCGCACCCAGGGGGATGATGGCATTGAAGGAATTTGCGATTCCTTCAGGCACAGCATCGGGCAGCTTGATGGTCCAGTCGTGGTCGATGACGAACTTGCTGATGGCCACGGAGCACAGGCCTACGATGATAGCCACGAACAAACCACCTGTGCCCAGCTTGCCCAGATTCAAAGCGTCAAAAGTGGAAGCAACGCTGCCATCTGCTGCCAGAGTGGAAGCAGAGACCGGAGGAGAAACCACCAGAATGTAACTGACCAACGCAGTGATAACGGACTGCATCTGGTTCATCTTCTTGCGTTTTGCAAAGTTCCAAGACATGGAGAAGGCCATGAAGAAGCCCATCAGGCCCATGGTCAGCTTATAGGGCATATAGAATGCCTGATAGGATGCACTGGAAGTATCCCAGCCGAGCATTGCGCCGATCGCACAGACGATCTGGATGACGGCACCGATCATGATCAGGCCCATGGTTGCGCCCATGCCGCCGGAAATGGTGGAAAAGATCTCGTTGGAGGCCAGTTTCTGGCTGCCAACCTGCAATTTTTTCATGAACGCGCTCTCGGCAAAGCGTTCAATTGCGCCTTTTTTCTCGTTTGCCATGAGAAAATCCTCCTTTTAAACAGGTGTGTGAACAGACGAACAGGGATGGCTTCGTTTTCCTTTTTCCTTTTTCTCGCAAAAAATGTGTGCACCGGCAGGCTTACTTGTCTGCCTTTTTCTCGTGCAGCTCAATGAGCTCTGCAATCAGCTCCTGTGCCAGCATACTGGTCATCAGGTGGTCCTGTGCGTGAACCAGCAGCAGATTGACCTGTGGGCCTTCGCCGTTGCCCTCATCGGTCAGCAGGCCGGTCTGGATGTGGTGCGCCTCCAGCGCCTTCTCTTGGGATTCCGCCATCAGCTTTTTCGCTTCCTCGTAGTTACCAGCTTTTGCTTCCTGCAATGCGTGGAACGCAGCGGCACGGGCATCGCCGGAGTGAACGATCAGCATCATGGAAGTGTCGATCAGCTCATCGGGGGTCATTGCCATAAGTGTATTCCTCCTTCATCGGTTTGCGGCATCGCACGGCGGTGTGCCGCTTTCATTGACCCGATTATACCGATGCCCTGTCGTTTCTGTCAAACCAGCTGCGGCAGGCTGTGCAGCCGGATTTTTATACGCTTTGTCCCTCATTTTAAACACTCCGGTCTGCGATCCATCAAAAAAGCGGCCAACATCCCATTTTTTGTCGACCATTTTCTTTCATTTACACCAGTTTTATCCAAAGTCACACTTTAAATGCGGTCGATCGGTTATACACTTTTCTTCAAAGATCCTTAAATGGTTCTTCATAAATATTTTAAAAATAAATAAAAATGACACATAATTCCATCTTTTTGAGGCAAAACCGCAAATTGCACACAAAAAAGCTCTGCCTTTTCAGCAGAGCTTGAACAGCACGAAGGATTTCCCATTGTGCAAGTTATACACAAACGCTTATAGTTTTTTGACCATTGCGATCATATACGCAGCCTCATCGTCCGAGAAATGAATGTCAAATGTTTCTTCAAGCCCGGACAAGATCTCTCGCAGATCATTGTACAGGCGCTTGTTTCGGCTGATGATACCATGCCGGTTGCCCTTTTCCGGCATGGCTTCGCCGTTTTGCAGCCGGTCGATGGCGCAGGCAATGTGCAGGAAAAGCCCCAGTTCCTGATTCTGATCCAGCCCTTCGGCGGATATGCGCTTGATCTGCGCCAGCGCCCGAGGCAGACTCTTACGCAGCTTTTTGATGTCCAGTGCCGGCATCTGGCTGGACAGGTAGGAGAAGATCATCTCGTAGTTCACCGGCGTGTGGTCGGACTCCGGGATGGTGAGCAGCATATCCAATTTATCTGCCGGCGTCTCGAACAGCTTGACCACCGAAATGAACGGGATCCCGTGCAGGCCGGGGTCGTAAGTGCCGATGACGCAGCGGATCTCGTGTTCTTCTCGCAGGCGGTTCACCTCGTTCAGCAGGGCCTTGCGGTCACTGATAGAAAGTGGGATGACCTGAATACCGTTGAGCCCGGCGTTCTTTTCCAGATAGCTCTTCATCTGCACTGCGCCGCCCTCGCCTGTCATGCACAGCGTGATGATGACCGGTGTGTTCTTGTTGTGGGAACGGCCTTCCGGCTCCGCAATGTTGGTGTAAAAATCCCGGCAGCTGCCCATGGCATCTTCGTGCAGTTCTTCCAGCGAACTGGCCGAGGCCGCCTTGCGGGAGCAGTCCACTGCGATCAGGGTGCCCGGCACGGCTACGGTGCGGATCTGCACACCGGTCTCCTTGGAGATCAGCTCTGCCATGGTGCGTAGAGAGCCCATATCGTACAGCAGCAGAATGCCCTGCCCACGGTCCAGTTCTTGGATCATGGCCTTAAGCTCATCGCACGCCTGCTGCATATCTTTGTCCAGCGGCATATCGTAGGCATAGGTATTGCCGCACCCGGCCAGCGAGTTGACCACATCCGCCACAGAGGAAGCCGTAGAGTCGCCATGCATGGCGATCAGTACCACCGGGCCGTCCTCGGCTTTATGGGTCTCGTTGCCCTCGCACAGGAACAGGGTCAGCAGAACGGCCTCATCAATGGACATGGGTACGCCTAGTTCTTTTTCCATTGCCGAAGCGAACTGCATACAAATGGCATATTCCTCCCGGTGGTTCTGCACCACGTCCAGAATACGCTCATTGGACAGCCGCTGCTTCGCTGCCTTTCTGCGTTCCAGCGTGGAGGAAAGATGCAGACACAGACCGTAGAAAGTGGATTCCGGGTACACTCGGTTGAACTGGCGAGAAGTCTGTTTGAGCAGTGCATCCACACCATCCACGATGCGCCGATCCATCACCTTATACAGAGATTCACGATTGACCTTACTCTGGGGCATCCGGCTGGTGAACTGCTTCATATCATATTCCAGTTCGGCGTTGATGATTCGACTGATGTCCTCTTCGCCGATGCCGCGCTGCCGCAGCTCGTCGCCCTTGCGGTCGATGATATCATAGACCGAATCGCTAAGCGGTGGGTGCCCAAACTCTGGCATCTGCTGACCGGCATCGCAATTTTCCTTGTGCATACTGTCCGCCGAGAAGGTATAGGCGTAGCCCTGTGGGATCAGTTCTTCCAGCTGCTTGCGGTAGATCTTGTAGTACAGCAGGCCTCGCTGCACGCCGCTGGGGAAATCGTTAAGGTAAAGCGGCAGTTCTTCCTTTTCGTCCGCACGAAAGGCCCGCAGGTAGGCATTGGCGCAACCCAAACGGATATCATTTTTGAATTGTTTTACGTTATTTTCACACCGGTACAGGCACAGGCAGTGCAGCAGTTCAGCATTCACTCGCACGGTGCGCTTCATTCGCACAGCCTCATCAATCAGGAACTGCTGCACCAGCGCAAAACGCTCCCCCAGCTGCCAGTTTTGCAGCGGCTGCAATTCGATCCGGGCGGAAAAGCGAGCCGTGTAGGCATCCTTGACCGAGGCACGGGCTTTATCTCGCAGGGAACAGACCAGAATGATATCCCGCAGCGCAGCATCGTCATTCTCGATCAGGTCGAGCAAATGCTCCCGGCAGCCCACCGGCAGATATTCGACGTTGTCCAGAAACAGCATCCCACCCTTGGCCTTTTCCAGTGCTTCGCCTGCACCAAACAGGCGGCTGTATGCTTTTTCCTCCTGATCGTCATAATAGTGGCAGCTGAACCGTTCAAAGGGCGCACCCACCGGGAGCACCTTGTTCTCGCAAGCGAACTGGTACATCAGGTAGCCAAATGTAGTCTTACCCGAACCGGAAGGGCCTTCGATCAGGGTATTCAAGCTGTGATCCGGGTAGAGAATCGCCGCCTTTGCCATCTGGATCATGGGCCTCAAACTGCCCTCGCAGCTGTCCAGTATCTTAAAGCAGGAAGTCTCGCCCCTCGGTGTATCCCCTGCCACCAGCAGCCGGTAATGCACCGGACGACCCGGCAGCTTTTCCATCTGCCCATCTGCCACCAGCTCGTTGAGCAGAGTGCTCAGGTTAGAGCGCTGCATTTGCAGCTGTTCCGCCAGCTCCTGCGTGGTCACACCAACTTCCCGTTTTTCCGGAGCAGCGGCCGCCAGCCGCTGCACACAGGAAAACACTTTCTCTTTCTTGGTCATACGCTGCTCCATTCACATAGTGTATAAAAGTGTATGTGTACAGTATAGCATGCCTGCCTTCATTTCATCAAGTAATTTTAATTGGCCTTTTATCCTTCGTGAAACCTAACAGGGGCAAATACCATCCTTGTTCTAGCACCTTATATTCCCTTACATTGTGTTTCGATACAACTTTCATCTTTATCCTTTTTTTATGCAAAGCAAAGCAGGCTGTGCAAGCCTTGCGCAGAAACGTCCTTGATTCGGGCAAATGTGCAAACGGTGTGCAGAAAGTGTGCAGCCGCTTTCCTACATAAAGAAAAAACGCCAAATCTTACGATTTGACGCTCAAAATATCGACTGCATCGCCGTGGAGGACGAGTACGGCAACACCCCGGCACAGCGGGCAGAACTAGACTGGCTGCTGTACAATAAACCCTTGGAGTATGCTCAGCTTGTGCTGGGTGGGGAGATCGAGCATTATCTTTTCCTCGGCTGCGACCACGGCAGACCGGAAGATCAACATATATTGATAGCAAACCGACCACTGGCCTGTACTAGAATACAGGTTCGTGGTCGGTTTTTATTATATCTTAACTTCGTCTAATGTTGGCATCGCCGGAATTGCACCATGGCGGCTGGTGGTGATGCTGGCCGCTTTGTTGGCAAAGGCCAGAATGCTTTCCAGTTTGTCCACAGTCAGGGTGTCCAGCTCCTCCTTGCAGAGCTTGGACAGGGCAGCCCCAAAGAAGGTATCGCCTGCGCCGTTGGTGTCGCCCACCTTGCAGGGAACGCCAGCCACATGGCCGGTCTTGTCCCCAAAGCGGTAGAATACGCCGTTTGCACCCAAGGTGACAAAAATCAGCCGGATGCCGTTCTCGGCAAGCTGGGCTGTGCCCTCGGCACAATCGGTGGTGCCGGTGAGCAGGGGCAGCTCTTCATCGGAAACTTTCAGGATATCCACCAGCGGCAGGGGGGCTTTCATCTGGGCAATGGCTTCCTCTTTATTCTTCCAGAGGTTGGCACGGTAATTCGGGTCGTAGGTGATGATTGCTCCCAGCTTTTTTGCGCGGGCAACAGCATCCAGCGTAGCGGTGCGAGAGGGGTCTGCGGTGAGGCTTACCGAGCCAAAGTGCACGATTTTGGCGGCTTTCAGAGCATCCTCCGAAATGTCCTCCTTGCGCAGCATCACATCGGCGTTGGCACTGCGGTAGAAGCTGAAATCCCGCTCGCCGGCGGCATCCACCGACACGACTGCCATGGTGGTGGGGTGGTCTGCATCCACCGCCATACCGGAAACATCCACCTTGTTTTCTGCCAGAACCTCTTTCAGGTAGCGGCCAAAGGCATCTGCACCTACCTTACCGATAAAGGCAGTCTGTGCGCCCAGCCGGGCGGCAGCCACAGCCAGATTTGCCGGGGCACCGCCGGGGTTTGCCGCAAACTGCGGAATGCCTTTTTCATCCTTGCCGGTCTGGGTAAGGTCGATCAAAACTTCGCCAATCGTTACAATATCCATGGCTGCTCCTTTCAGCGGCGCACCAATAGCGCCTGATAGGGTTCCAGCTCCACATCAGCCAGCCAGACGGAAGTGCCCTCCGGGGTGTGAAACTCGCCGCCCAGAGCATCCAGACTTGCCCCTGCCGGGTACTCGGTAAAGTTGAACAGTCCCACCAGCGTTTCCTCGCCGCGCTTGCGTACCAGCGCCAGCACGCCGGGGTTGTGGCTGTCCCATGTGGTCACCCACGCATCCGGGGCAAAGCAGGGGTCTGCCCGCATTTGGCGCAGCTGCTCCATGCCCTGCCACAGCTGGTTTTGCAGCGTGCCCTTCCGGGTGCGCTGCTTGGCATCCTCCCAGTTGAATTTGCTGCGGTGCAGATTGCGGCTGTCCTCCACACGGTCAGGGTCGTTTTTGTAATCCCAGCCATTGAGCTGTGCAATTTCATCCCCACAGTTCAGCATGGGGAAGCCCTGCAAAAACGCCATAGCAGTGTGCAGCAGCAGGTCGCGCTTCACGGCATAATCCAGTGCGATTTTGTCGTCTTTTTCCAGTGCCTGCTCCACGCCGCACAGGCTGGCGGTGGTGCCGCAGCTCCGGGCATCGCCGGTGGCGGGGTCGTAGTTGTACAGCTCGCCCTTTGCCCAGCTGCCGGGGAAATTGCCCTCGTAGAAATGGTACAGATATTCTTTGTGCTTCTGGGGGTCGATGCCCAGCCGGTTTTCCACCGCCTCGTCCAGACCCCAGCCGATGTCATCGTGGCAGCGCAGATAGTTCACGAACCAGCAGTTGTCCGGCAGGGCGTGCAGGGC
>OIYQ01000280.1_pt1 | contig 20833 bp, 17 predicted proteins | sample 1588311 | NCBI WGS metagenome assembly OIYQ01 (sample SAMN03283244) | human gut metagenome | biome: human-associated habitat; material: feces | host: Homo sapiens | place: Peru | collected 2012
GCTCTAACCAAAAAGAAGATGCACATGAATCAATCTTTACACACAATTTCAAAGAACGTCGGGTTGTTCCTTACGGACAAAAACCCAATTAATGAATTAATTAACAAGACTGTTCCCGAGAAAGAGTCAACCGATTACTATATGCCGAGTCTATTCGGACCGGAAGATTTCTAAACGGGACAGCAGTGAGCCCCCTGCAGATTAATGGACATTATGATAAATAATTGATATAGGAACTCTCCTTTCATATATGAAGTTAGTGCCAAAGTGCCATGTGGCATTTCAGTACCAAAAGTACCATAAATACTGGTTTTTCTATATTTTCTATATTTGTGCCACTTGGCACATTGGCATAAGTGGCACAAATAAAGGCAATATGGGCAGAAACTGCCTGCACACAACATGCAAACAGGAAAACAAAAAAAATTTTTCATCTTTTATTAGGTTTTTGTAAAAGTATATTATCTTAGGAGTTGAGGAGGTAAACACTAAAAATTAAACACTAAGCTTTGTCTTCCCAACTCAGATTTCCTCTATGATTTCGTTCATGGCTTTGCGATTCTTAGGATTATGCGGACAGTCTTCTGCCATATGGCCGAGAGAAATGATCACCACAGCCTCGTAGCCCTCGCGTGGGAAGAGTTCCTTCATCTTGTTGCTGTCATAGGCACATACCCAGCAGGTACCCAATCCGCGTTCTGTGGCAGCCAGGCAAAGATGCTCGGCAGCTATCGCCACATCAATGTCACCATGAGGTTTGTTGTCGTACTTTCGCACCCAGTTGTTCTCGGTGTTCTTCATACCGACGATATACATAGGAGCCGTCTTGAACCACTCTCTGTCGTAGCATTCCTGCAATTTTTTCATTGCTTGTTCCGAACGTACGATGAGCCATTTCCAGGGCTGGCGGTTGCATGCTGAAGGAGCCAGTCGTACGCACTCCATTATATACTCCAGATCTTCTTTGCTTACAGGTTCTGCCGTAAACTTGCGGGCGGAGAATCGCTCGCCTGCCATTGATTTAAAATCTTGCATAATCTTCTACTTTATTCAGGTTCGTATTGGAAAATTGAAAATAATTATAAATTTAACATCGCAAATGTACAAAATATCCCTCAAACGCCAAAACATTTGAGGGATATTAACAGAATATCTTCTTAAAACTTCTATTTCTCCTTTCCGAAAAGATTATCTTGAGGAGTTACGGTCGTAGGCGTACCTACTTTGCCACCGATGTGGCTGGAACTTATGTTGACCTCCAAGGCATTTTCGAAACTAAGGCCTATCTTTGCCTTCGCTACATCCACATTGTTGAACATGACGTTGAAGACAGGCTTGGCCTCAGTACCTTGGAGCACAAGGGCTGCTTGCTTCACATTGTTACACTTCAGTCCGTCGATGAAAATGTTTCTGATGGTAGAGAAGTGATGATTGTCCTGCCCTTCACCAGCATAACGGCTGGTGACATAAAAGAGGTCTTCCACCTCGTCGAAACTGCAGTTCTTCACATACACATTCTCTACAATACCACCGCGGTCGGGATTGGTCTTGATGAAGATGCCGCGCTTGCAATAGCCCGCATAGTCGCAGTCTTCTACAATCACGTTTCTCACACCTGCCGACATTTCGCTTCCTATCACCACAGCGTGCAGTCCCTTGAAATGACAGTTGCGGATAATGATGTTCTCAGAAAGCATCTTGGCGTTCCATCCGTCATTGTCGCGTCCGCTCTTGATCGCCACGTTGTCGTCGCCGTTGTTAAACTCCACGCCTTCTATCAGTACATTGCGCGAGCACTCTGGGTCTATTCCGTCGTTGTTCACAAGTTTTGCATCATAACGCAGATTGCGGCAGATGATGTTCTCGCTCTTCAGCAGATGCACACACCAGAAAGGAGAGTTGGTAATCTTTACTCCCTCAATGGTTACGCCCTGACAGTTGTACAGTTGCAAGAGCTGTGGGCGCAGCCAGTGCCCCTTACCGAACTGGCGGTCCTTCAGTGCCACCTCCTCATGATTCATCTTGCGGCTCAAGTCTTTGTCAAGTTTCTGCTTGGGTCGCCACTGGGCAAAAGTCGTCATGGCGTTTCCGTCGATGGTTCCCTCGCCGATAATGGCTACATCATGGCATCCATAACCATAGATGAAGGGCGAATAGTTATAGAGGAAAGTTCCCTCCCAGCTGGTGCTAACCACGGGATAATACTTCTCCTCGGGGGCAAACTTCAGTGTGGCGCCCTTCTGCAGTTCGATACAGACATTGCTGGCCAGCACGATAGGTCCCTTAATATAATAGGTACCCGCGGGAACCACAATTTTTGCTCCCTTCATGGCAGAAGCCTTCCTGATGGCCTTGGCAAAGGCAGCCCGGCAGTCAGTCTTTCCATCGTTCTTAGCTCCCAACCGGCTGATAAGCAGAGCCTTTTCTGCTATTTTTGCACCGGAAATGTTAGTAAGGATACTGTCGCGAAGTCGTACCCTCTCCTGCTCTACGGCAGAAGACAGATGACAGGTTGTTTCGTCCTTGGAATGAGAATGCGAACCGCAGTTCACCTGCCGTGCGTTCGCTGTGAGGCAACAGAATGCAAGACATACTGCTGCCAAAAGATTTGTTTTAGTTTTCATTGGTTAAGTGTTTTGATTAAATGCTATTATCTAAATATATGAGTAGTTCGGGGAGTTATCTGTTGCGATGTTTCATGTACCAGGGGTGTACGAAGAAATTGTAGAGCCCTAAGCTGATGACCAGCAGTCCCAAGCACGCATAAGGCGCACGGCTGCTGTCGGAAGAGAGGAACCCAAACTTCAGGAGGAAGCCCAAACTGATGCCCGTCTCCCATGCCAGGAAGAAAGAACTCTGGCTGGTGCCTCGCTGACAGTGTTTGGACAACTTGAGGTAGAAAAGCAGAAAACGGCTTCCGGTGATGCCAGAAGCAAAACCTATCATGGCTGGCTGCATGTAATCGAGTGCACGTGCCTGATGGGTGAACTCCATCAGCACAGCCGCTGCCAGCACGATGATACCCGTAAGCACCTCACTCTTCAGTTCGGCATTGGCAAAGGCAAAACGCTCAGCCACTATTGCCATGGCCAATCCTGCCAACAACATAGCATAGTAGGTAACACTGTGAACCTGAGCCAACAGCACGCCAACCACCATCATGATGAGTATCAGATTGACAAAGAGAGGCAAGCCCTGCGGCAGGAAGAAGCGGTCAAGACTGAACAGTGGCATCTTCTCGGATGGGGCCTTGAAGGGGAAACGCACCATCGCTATCAGCACAAAGGATGCAAGTGCCAGCACACCCGAAAATACGGGGATGTAACAATAGCCCCAGAAGCCGTAGACTAAGAGCGCTGCTAAAGGTCCCATGGCCAAAGCCAGTCGGCCAAACCATGCTATGATGTGATTGGCTGCCGTGCGCTGAAACGACTCGCAGATGTCTATCGCCAGCGTACTGCCCAGTACCATCGCAGCCAGTCCCAAGAAGGCTCCGATGGCAAAACGAACCAAGAGCAACAGTCGGAACTCCATCTCCACTCCCAGCACAAACTCTAAATAATAAGCCAGGCCCATACAGAGCACCAAGCCCAGGATGGAGTACTGGCATACATGGTTGCGACGATAGCGCTGAACATAATAAGAGCAGAACCCGCCCAGGGCAAAGAGTCCTGCTCCATATATTCCCATAACCAGTCCTGTCTGCATGCCGTCCAGTCCTCTGCCCAACAGATAGAAAGGCAAGGTGGGCAGCAAGCCATAAGCCGACATCATGAGCAGCAGATTGGCAAGAGCCAGCATCCAGAACTCACGATGCCATAACTTCAGATGTACTGGTGTATTCTGTGTATCCATACTTTATTTTAGTAAGATTCTTCGGCAGAAGGATAGCCTCCTGTCTTCACTGCATCGACATACGATTGTACCCCCTTGGTCATCTCCTCACCCACATGGGCGAAGTGGCGCAAGAACTTTGGCTTGAAACCCTGAGTCATTCCTAAGGCATCGGCATAAACCAATACCTGTCCGTCGCAACCAGCGCCTGCACCGATACCTATAGTTACAGCTTTTACCTGGCGTGTCACCTCGGCAGCCAACTTGGCTGGCACTTTCTCCAAAACGATGGCAAAGCAGCCAGCCTTGTCGAGGGCAATGGCGTCGCTGATCAACTTCTCAGCCTCGGCTTCCTCCTTGGCACGGATGCCATAACCGCCAAACTTGTTGACGCTCTGTGGGGTGAGTCCCAAGTGTCCGTGTACAGGAATACCTGCATCGATGAGCGACTTCACGGTGTCGATGATTTCGATACCACCTTCCAACTTCAGTGCGTCCACACCCGTCTCCTTCATCATTCGGCAGGCATTGCGCAGCGCCTCCTCACGGCTTATCTGATAACTGCCAAAGGGCATGTCGCATACCACGAGAGCATGGTTGACGGCACGTGTCACACTGTGGGCATGATAGATCATCTCGTCTACGCTGATGGGCAGTGTATTGGCATTGCCTGCCATGACGTTAGAGGCAGAGTCGCCTATCAATATGCTGTCGATTCCTGCAGAATCGATAATGCCTGCGGTAGTAAAATCGTAAGCGGTAAGCATAGTAACTTTCTCGCCAGCCTGCTTCATTTCAGCAAAGGTCTTGGTGGTGATTTTCTTCTTGTCAGTCGATAAATATCCCATTTTTCTTTTGTCTGTTTTTGAAATCAGGTGCAAAGTTACAGCTATTTAGGCACACTACAAAGAAAAAAGCCTTTTTTTTCACTTTTTGCCCCTCTCGTCTACCACCTTGCACAGGTCTTTATAGCCAAAGTCCTGATAATCATCGATCACATAATCGGAAAATGGAGCGATGGCTTCACGCGAATTGGTGGTGGCAAGTCCAAGGGTGAATGCGCCCGATGCCCTCACGGCACGCAGTCCGTTGAAACTGTCTTCCAGTCCTACACACTCCTCTGGTTTCGCACCAAAGCAGGCAGCACCCTTGAGGTAACAGTCGGGATCGGGCTTGCTGCGGGCAAAGTCCTCGCTGGTAAGCACACGATCGAAGTAAGACTTCAGCTCTGGATGCTGCTCGTACACGCTGCGCATCTTTGCCATGTTGCTGCTGGTCACCACGGCACATTTCACGCCATGCTCTCGCAGATCGGCAACAAAGGCTTCGAAGCCCACGATATAGTCGTACTTCATGTGCAGTTCAAACTCATCGAGCCTGCGGGTAATACGGGCTTGCTCTGCTTCTACGCCCTGATAGTCTGCCACATGGGCGAAAACGGCATCATCGGAAAGATATTTATCGTAGATTTGCACCAGCGTCTGTCCCTTGATGCGAAGGGCGAAGTCGGGCAACTCAGGATGATATTCCTTACCTATCATTCCCCAGAATACGGAGTACTGGGTCTCTGTATCGAGCACCACTCCATCGAGATCAAATAATGCTGCTTTTATCATGTTTCTTATATAAATTGTTCTTACTTAACTTCTTTAACTTCCCCCTTTACGCAAGTTCTTTTAAATTAAACCATACACCACCAGCTGACGAGGAAGGGCACGGTGAAGTCGACCACAAAACCATGATAGATGCTCAGAGCTATATAGCGCTGACCCACGGTCTGCGAGAGAATGGGCAAGGTGGTGTCCATCGTGGTGGCTCCTCCTGCAGAAATAGGTGCCAGCGGACCAAACCAACGGGCCATCAGCGGAGCACCCAACAGGGTAAGCATCTCGCGTATGATGTTAGCCAAGAGGGCTATGGTTCCCAATTCGGCACCACGATATTCGGTGATGAAGATACTCGACAGCGAATAATAGGCGAAGCCACTGTTTATCGCCATGCAGTCGGACAGGGTGCGGTGAAGCACTGTCCATATCAGCAACGCTCCCAACCACGAGCCTATTATCGTGACAACAGGCAACAATGCCATGCGAGGACTCAACGAACGAACCTCCTTCTTCATTTCTGGATTCAGTCCGATGCCCAATCCCACGAAGAGCAGCAAGCCACAGAGTGCCACAAAACTCACGTCTCCATCGAGAAGCCATGAAGGCACCATCTTCTCTATTCCGCCCAGCAAGCCTATGACGAAGAATCCCACCACAATGAGACTTCCCTTCATCACCTTCAGCCCACGGATGAGAGAAGATCCTTGCAAGCCTTCTTTGTCGGCAGAAGTTTCTTTCTTCTCGTTCTCCTCCTGCACAGTATTGTTCTTCGAAACTCTCCAAAGCATCCAGGCTAAGACACAACAGCCCAAGGTGGCAGCCGAAGAGAGCAACAACGCCTCTACACCAAGCGTGGGCAGAGAGCGCACAATCATCTCGTTGCTTCCCACCTCAATGCCCAACAGGAAGAGCAACAGCCAGATGAGCCAGGTGACGATTCTGCCCTGCCATCGCACAGCCACATCGGTGAGTGAGATGCGTGCTCCTGTCGACTGCTTGCGACAGAGAACTCCCGACAGGATTCCCAAAAAGATAAACAGGATGACTATAAACATAACTTCTCGACAGCCTTATTGATTAAGGGCAAAATACTTCCACAAAGGGGCTGCCATCAAACTCTGCCAAACCTCGCCTTTCTGCAACATATCTTCCACTTCCTGGCGTGTAAAGATGCGCACCTGCACATCCTCACCCTCATCTAAGTGCTGTTCACTCAACAGTTCAACGTCTGTCGCCAAGAAGCAGTGAGTCAGATTGGTATGTGTGCTTGGGTTGGCAGAAATAGTCATCCATTCCTGCCAGTTGCCACCACCAAATCCTGTCTCCTCCATCAACTCTCTTCTGGCAGCAGCCATAGGCTCCTCTCCTTTCTCTATAACGCCCGCACACAACTCGTTCACCGTCTTGCCCAAGGCATAACGGTACTGGCGCACAAAAACAAACTTACCTTCCTTCGTGATGGCTATTGTGTTCACCCAGTCGGGGTATTCCAACACATAATACTCGTCAATGACAGCCCCTGTTGGCAACTCCACCTTGTCAACCCTTGCCGTGAGCCAGGGTTTCTCTATCAGATAGCGTTGCGAGAGCGTCTTCCATTTCATATCGTTATTTTCCATCTTTCTCATTTTTGGCTGCAAAATTACTAAAATTCTTTCGGATAATCTTATGATAGGTGTAAAAACCGTCATCTTTGTTTGTCTATTTTACTCACATATTACTCACAAAACACTTGAAAAGCATGAAAATTTAGTGTAAGTATACTAAAAATAAAATAAAAAAATAAGGTGCTAAAAATCATATAACAATCTGATTTCTAACACCTTATTCTTTGAGCGAGATACGGGAGTCGAACCCGCCTCCCGGGCTTGGGAAGCCTGTGCACTACCGATGTGCTAATCTCGCACAATAGGAATGAGCCACGAGCGGGACTCGAACCCGCGACCCACGCATTACGAATGCGTTGCTCTACCAACTGAGCCATCATGGCTTGCTTTTTAAAAACAACTGCAAAGGTAATGAAATAATTTCAACCGATGAAATTGTTTTTGCGCATTAACCTATATTAACTTTGTGGATTGAAGGTCAACTCATCCTTGTTGGGGTTCTTGCCAATGACGATAGTTTCACCCGCAGTCAGCGAATCGCCCAGCAACAGTTCACAAACGCCATCTTCGATGTAGGTTTGGATGGCACGCTTCAAAGGACGGGCACCAAACTGCACGTCGTAACCCTTGACGGCCACAAACTCCTTCGCTTTGTCAGTGATGCGGATGTGGTACCCCATGTCCTCCACACGCTTGAAGAGCGATTTCAGTTCAATATCGATGATCTGCTTGATGGCATCGAGGCCCAACTGGTCGAAGGTGATGATCTCGTCGAGACGATTCAGGAACTCAGGCGAGAACTGCTTGCTCAGGCTCTTCTGTATAATGCTGCGTGCATACTCCTTGTCCTTTTCGTCGAGCAGGTTGCCATGAGCACTGCCCGCATTGAAACCCACGCCACGGCCAAACTCCTTGAGTTGGCGCGTTCCCGCATTGGAGGTCATGATGATGACTGTGTTGCGGAAGTCGATGAGACGGCCGTTGCCATCAGTGAGTCGGCCTTCGTCCAAGACCTGCAACAGGAGGTTGAACACCTTGTCGTTGGCCTTCTCTATCTCGTCGAGCAGCACGATGGAATAGGGTTTGCGTCTTACCTTCTCGGTGAGCTGTCCGCCCTCCTCATAGCCTACGTATCCCGGAGGCGCACCTACAAGACGGGAGGTATTGAAACTCTCAGAGTACTCGCTCATATCAACGCGAATCAGGGCGTCGGCAGAGCCAAACATCTGTTCTGCCAACTTCTTGGCGAGATAAGTTTTTCCCACACCAGTAGGTCCCAGGAACATAAAGGCCCCTATGGGATGGTTGGGTTCTTTCAGCCCAACACGGTTGCGCTGGATTGCTTTCACCATAGTGTCGATGGCCTTGTCCTGGGCGATGACAGCACTCTTGAGGGTGGCGCCCATCTTGCGCAGACGACTGCTCTCAGCTTCCTCCATGCGTTCAACGGGTACGCCCGTCATACGGCTCACCACCTGCGCCACGTCGATTTCGTCTACAGGCAGGACCTCCTCGCCTTCGCCACGTTCCCACATCAGCTTCATGCTCTCCAGACGATTCTCCATCTGCGCCTGTTGGTCGCGGTAGCTGGCAGCCAATTCAAAATTCTGGTTCGCAACTGCTTTCTGCTTGCATCCCTTCACCTTCACAATATCTTCCTGCAGGTCGAGGATGGGTTGTGGAACAGAGGAATGGCTGTGATGAATGTGTGAACCTACCTCGTCGATGATGTCGATAGCTTTGTCGGGGAAGAAACGGTCGGTGACGTAGCGGTCTGCCAATTTGACGCAAGCCTGCAGGGCATCATCGCTGTAGACGACATGATGGTGCTCCTCGTAGCGTTCCTTCACATTGTTGAGTATCTGGAGTGTCTCCTCGGCAGTGGTAGGTTCTACTATGACTTTCTGGAAACGGCGCTCCAGGGCACCGTCCTTCTCTATCGAGTTGCGGTATTCATTGAGGGTAGTGGCGCCGATACACTGTATCACGCCTCTTGCCAAGGCTGGCTTCAGAATGTTGGCTGCATCCATGCTTCCCTGCGCATTGCCTGCTCCCACAATGGTGTGGATCTCGTCGATGAAGACGATAATGTCGGGCGATTCCTCCAACTCACGGATGAGTCCCTTGATACGGTCTTCGAACTGTCCACGAAACTTGGTTCCTGCCACCATGGCAGTCATATCGAGCTCTACTACGCGCTTGTTGAAGAGCAGTCCAGACACCTGTTGTTTGTCTATGAGCTGTGCCAGTCCTTCCACGATGGCGCTCTTGCCCACACCAGGCTCACCTATTAATATAGGGTTGTTCTTCTTGCGTCGTCCCAAGATCTCGATCACGCGCTCTATCTCCTTGCTGCGTCCCACTACAGGGTCGAGCTTACCTTCGGAAGCTGCCTGGGTTAGGTCGTGACTGAAATGGTCGATGATGGGGGTTTTTGACTTCTTCTTGGTATTTACCTGACGTCGATTGGCTGAGGAAGTGTTCTTGCTTGCATTGTCGCGAACATCATCGTCATCGTCGTTGTCGGCGAAGAGACCGTCCTCGTCTTCATCGGGGAAAGAGAATCCGTCATCGTTGCGCAGGGTCTCTGCGCCCTGACGAATGGGGTCGAAATCTATCTTGTCGTTAAAGTCTTCTTTCTTTGTCATATTCATTTGTATTGATGATGAATAATGCATAGCAAAGGCTGTGCCACACTTAGCAAGATGTGGATTTTGCTATCCATTTCGTTGCAAAAGTACAAAAAATATTGCAAATAGCAATTATTTTGAGAAAAGTTCTTTACTTTAACATTCAAAAGTAAAAGAGTATCTACCCGTCACCCATAAAGTCATGAGTTGCTTTAATACTATACAAATTGTTTCAGTTAGTTATGAAATACAGAAGACAGCGATATTGTTGCATGAATAAAGGGTGTTTCATCAACCATGCTTAATGAATGGCAGGACGAAACACCCTTATTCTTAGTTTGCTATATTAATCAGCATCCTCGGTTTTCTTCTTGCGAATAGAACGCTTGCGCTTTGGCTTCTCCTCTTCTGGAGCGCTGATCTTAATACCAGCCAACTCTGGGTCGATGAGAATACGGCCACAATACTCACAAGGAATGATCTTCTTGTGCATCTTGATGTCAAGCTGGCGCTGAGGAGGAATCTTGTTGAAGCAACCACCACAGGCATCACGCTGTACATATACGATACCCAGACCGTTGCGGGCACCCTTGCGGATACGCTTGAAGCTGGCAAGCAGACGAGGTTCGATCTTCTTCTCCAAGTCGAGCGCCTTCTCCTTCAGACGCTCTTCCTCATCACGCGTTTCCGACATGATGTCGTCGAGCTCAGAACGCTTCTCTACCAAACCTTTCTCGCGGTCGGCCTTGTGCTCTTGTGTGTAAGCCAAGTCAGCCTGTCTCTCCTGAATCTTCTGCTGACCCTCACGAATCTTCTTCTCACAAAGTTCGATTTCCAACTGCTGGAACTCGATTTCCTTGCTCAAAGTATCATATTCACGGTTGTTGCTTACAGTGTCGAGCTGTGACTGATAGCGCTTCAAGCTTTCCTGTGCCTCCTGGATCTCGCCGTTCTTCTGGCTTACAGCCTTCTGGAACTGCTCAATCTCGTGCTGTATCTTCTCGATACGAGTGTTAAGACCAGCAATCTCGTCTTCCAAGTCCTGAACTTCGAGAGGAAGCTCGCCTCTCAATGCGCGGTTCTCGTCGATACCCGACAAGGTAGTCTGCAGCTGGAAGAGGGTTTTCAATTTCTCTTCTACTGTCAAATCTGTAGGATCTTTCTTTGCCATTATATTATAAATTATATGTGTTTAATGTATATTGCTTTCCTGCAACTTCTATAGACTGAGTCCGTATTGTTGTTCAACTTTCTAAAGATAAATGATCGGGTTGGTATTGATTTCAGAGATCAAGCACTTTACTCCCGGACATTTCTCCTCGATGATACTCTTGAAGATTTCGCTGGTAAACTGCTCGCTCTGGTAATGACCAATGACGCAGATCTGAATCTCCTGCTCATGACCGAAGTATTCATGATAGTGCATTTCGCCTGTGATAAAGGCATCAGCACCAGCCTGTATGGCAGCGTCAAGAAGAAACGAGCCTGCACCACCGCAGAGAGCCACGCGCCTGATAGGACGACGAAGCAACTGATTACATTGCACACTCTCTACTGCGAACTTGTCGCGCAGCAAGAGCACCAGGTCATCGGCAGCCCACCCTTCTGTTTCGGGCACTTCGCCTATCACTCCTTCGCCACCTTTCACGCCATCCACTTCTTTCTCGCCTGCAAAGAACTTCAGGTTCTTCAGCCCCAATTTCTCTGCTATCTTAAAGTTGACTCCACCTGTAGCCACATCCATATTGGTATGCATGCTCACGATGGCAATGTCGTTCTTGATGGCTTTACGCACAGTGCGCTGCACATAGTTCTCGTCCGATATTCTTGCCAGTTTGCGAAATATCAGCGGATGGTGGCTAACGATAAGGTTGCACCCCTTTTCTATCGCTTCTTCCACCACTTGCTCAGTGACGTCAAGACACAATAATGCCCCTGATACTTCCACCGTCTCTGTCAATCCAACTTGCAGGCCGGCATTATCATATCCTTCCTGCAAGGGCAGAGGCGCGTACTGTTCAAGGGCATCTACTACCTTATTTATTTTCATCTGGTTGCAAAGTTAACGATTTCTTCGCAAATATGAAGCGCTCCCCCTTAGAGTTTAACTAATTTTATGAATATCCATAGAAGAATTCATGTAAAACCTCGCATTTTAGTAAAAAAAAGGAGGAAAAGAGAGTCTTATTATAGAATTTTTCGTAATTTTGCAAATGATTGTCGATTATCGGCAACACCTGATCGTAAAAAATAGTAAGAACAAAATAAATCATAAAGCCTATGTATCAGTCATACCCTTGCGATTATTCGCTACCGGCAGAATGGTCACCTCAGAGCGGAATCATGCTTACATGGCCTCATGGAGGTACCGACTGGAAACCTTATCTGCGTCAGATTACCGACACCTATCTGGAACTGTCAGAAATCATCACACGCTATGAGCAGTTGCTTATTGCCACGCCCATTGTTGAGAGTACCCGGCGAATGCTGGCAAGCCGTCTGTCGAAAGAACAGATGGATCGAGTACATCTTTATGATATTGATTCCAATGATACCTGGGCACGTGATCATGGCCCTATCACCTTGGTTTCCAAGAACAGTCACAACGGCCTAATCGTTCCTATTCATCTGCTCGACTTCCGATTCAACGGATGGGGCGAGAAGTTTGCCTGGCAAAAGGACAATGCCATCAACCTGCAGCTCTACTATCAAGGAGCCTTTCAGGCTGCCCTTGAGAACCATACAGGTTTTGTCCTCGAAGGTGGAAGCATAGAGAGCGATGGAAAGGGAACCATCTTTACCACAAGCCAATGCCTGCTGGCGCCTCACCGCAACCAGCCTTTCACCCGGGTGGATATAGAGAAACAGTTGCTCAACTTTTTTCATGCCAAGCGCATAGTTTGGCTCGATCATGGCAATTTGGTTGGCGACGACACCGATGGACACATCGACACCATTGTGCGAGTAGCGCCTCACGACACCTTGCTTTATGTGGGTTGCGATGATGCCTCAGATGAGCAGTATGCTGACTTTCAGGCTTTGGAGAAGCAACTTAAGAGTGTTCTTACCTACGAGGGTTACCCCTATCGCCTGCTTCGCCTGCCTATGCCCGACCCTATCTACGACGATGACGACAGACTGCCGGCTACTTACGCCAATTTTCTGATTATCAATGGTGCTGTGATTTACCCCACATACAATCAGCCAGAGAAGGATGAGGAAGCACGCCGACAGATACAGTTAGCCTTCCCAGACAGGGAGATTATAGGAGTCGACTCGCGCACCATTATCCGTCAGCATGGCAGCATCCATTGTCTCACCATGCAACTGCCAAAGGGAACCATCAGGGGGACAAAATACAATAATATTCAACACAGATGAAAATAGGAATACTACAGCAGCACAATACAGCCGATGTGGCTGACAACAAAACACGCCTGGCACAGGGCATCATAGACTTGGCTCACCGTGGAGCTGAACTGATAGTTCTGCAAGAACTACACAACTCGCTCTATTTCTGCCAGATAGAGACAGTAGACAACTTCGATTTGGCAGAGCCTGTTCCTGGTCCATCCACCGACTTCTACGGCAAGTTGGCCAGGGACTTGAATGTCGTCATCGTGACATCTCTCTTCGAGCGTCGTGCTCCCGGACTCTATCACAACACTGCAGTTGTCATAGAGCGTGATGGCAGCATCGCCGGCAAATACCGCAAGATGCACATTCCCGATGATCCAGCCTACTATGAGAAGTTCTATTTCACTCCTGGCGACCTGGGGTTCCAGCCCATACAGACTTCAGTGGGTAAGTTGGGTGTATTGGTGTGCTGGGACCAGTGGTACCCGGAAGCAGCCCGCCTGATGGCTCTTCAGGGTGCCGAACTCCTGATCTATCCTACAGCCATCGGCTATGCCAAGTATGATACAGAGGACGAACAGCAGCGCCAGCGCGAGGCTTGGATCACCGTGATGCGAGGTCATGCCGTGGCCAATGGTCTGCCGGTAGTAGCTGTCAACCGCGTAGGCTTCGAGCCCGACCCAAGTGAGCAGACAGGAGGCATTCAGTTCTGGGGCAGCAGTTTCGTGGCTGGTCCGCAGGGCGAGCTCTATTACAGGGCGAGCGACAACGAGGAAGAAAGCCTTGTGGTAGATGTAGACCTCAAGCACAGTGAGGACGTAAGGCGCTGGTGGCCTTTCCTCCGCGACCGTCGCATCGATCATTACGGCAATATCACTCGCCGTTTCATCGACTAAAACACATTAATTTTCAGGATAATGCAGAATTTAGAAGTAATGGTGATGCTTTTCACCATGGTTATATTGGGTTACGCCGCCTGTAAGTTCGGGTATATGGGCGACAAGTTCGACAAAAAGCTGTCTTCCATCGTTGTAGACATCACTTGTCCGCTCTTGGTGCTCTCGTCGGTTATGGGCGACGAAATGCCCGACCGCTCGTTGATTCTTCCTCTTGTAGGTGTGGGATTCCTCACCTACATCATTTTGTTGGTGTTTGGTTTCTGGGTTCCCCGATTCATATCCAAGAATCATGACGACCAGGGCATGATAGGTTTTTCCCTGATGTTTGCCAACGTGGGGTTCATCGGTTATCCTATAGTGGCGAGCATCTTCGGTCCAAAGGCTGTCTTCTATGCAGCCTTGCTCAATGTGCCCAATACCTTCTTTATCTTTACTGCAGGTGTGATGCTTGTCAAGGGCGAATACAGCATCCGTCAGTTCAATCCGAAAGTATTGCTCAGTCCGGCTCTCATAGGCGCCTTCATCGCAGCCTTATTGGTAGCTTTTGGCGTGCATACTCCCGAGATGATAGCCCGTCCGATTACGATGGTGGGCAACATTACTGTGCCCGCCGCCCTGATGATTATAGGCAGTTCGATGGCACGTCTTCCACTTCGCGAGATTATAGGTTCCGGCAAGGTTTATGCCACCTCCTTCCTCCGACTGGTGATAGTGCCTCTGTCAGTGTATTTTCTGTTCCGTCTATGCGGAGTCAACACGCTCATCAACAACATCAACACGGTAGTAATAGCTATGCCAGTGGCGTCTTTCGGCACAATGTTCTGTATGAAGTACGGCAGAAATCCCTCACTCATGACCGAAGCGACATTCATCACGACCCTGTTCTCCATCATTACCATTCCTCTCATCACCCTGCTTTTTGGAGCAATCGAGTAGGAGGAAAACGAAGTGTTACTCTGAGAAAATCAAAATAATATAATTTAAATTTGGTATTATCAAAGAAAAACTATAACTTTGCCACCGTGAGAATTTATCAAACAATATAATTTATGACGAATCATGATTTTTGGATGTCCATCAGTGACATAATCAATGAAGGATTTACATCTGAAGGTCTGGAAAAATTAGATGATTATGCAGAACAATTCAGTACTGGAAAGATCTTATATAAACGATTTTCACCGTCAGAGCAGCTTGGCTGCGTTAAAGGGGGAACAATACATGTTATTGCATCCTTACTCGCGGGAGCAGAAGTTGGCTCAGATCAACTCACTGCGCCAGAACACAGTTTCAAAAGAGAGCAGCAACTTGGAAAGATCCAAGAAAAACGCATAGAAAGCTGGGCGAAAAAGGCAGGATGCTGGATAGATGACACTAGCGTCTACAACCAAACCTTGGGCGATAAATTAGCGCAAGGCGGTGAAGCTATTGTATATGATAATGGTAATTCTGTACTAAAAGTAATCGGCCTTGACTATTTCATACAGCCAATTTTTGCTTTGGACAGAATTTCGTTACACAATGCTTTCTTTGAACAAACCAAGATGTTTGTATTGGGATTCGGCAGAAACTCTATGGGCGACTTTATGATTATTGTTACCCAAACTTTCTTTCAAGGTAGCCAAATGACTGAAGAAGATATTGACGAGTATACGGAACGTATTGGATTTAAACTGGTGAATCCAAGAAATTGGACATACTCCACACCAGGTATATACCTAAGTGATATGCACAACGAGAATGTTTTTCGTGGCATTGATGGAGTGGTTTATGTCATAGATTGCGACATCCGAATAAACACACCAGAACTAAAGGCTGGTGGCACACGAACTTTAACAACAGAAGTTGAATTTATAAAAGAATAAAGACATTGCAAGAATGGCTATATAGGCTATGATTAAAGAATTCAAGAAGAGAGGATTGATATGATAAGAACGTGGTGTTGTCACTAGGCTCAGTAAAGCTGCTGACTGCAGTCAGCAGACCTGCCGACTAGGCTCGGCAGACCTGCTGAGCCTAGTGGCAACTGCTGAGAAGGTATCTCCTGGAACCCGAGGAGTAATGTCTTTCAACTCACGAAGACGCTTGCATCAACCTATAGAGTTGACTCCTTTATCCCATCGAGCCGACTCCGTCATCCTGTAGAACCAACTCATTCTGCTAAATCAACCCTATCTACAACCTTCTCCAGGCAGTTAATCGCTTTGATACTGCTTATCAGAAATCGTGGTCACAATAGCACTCGGCTTCTGCATTTTCTCCACATTTGTTTCCTGCACATAAAAGTTTTTAGTGAGAAAAGTATCAAAGTATCATTATTTAGAGAAAATAACATTCTAAACATCTGATACATTGCGACATACAAAAATGAGACTTTCGAAATATTTTACAGAAAAGTATCATCGAAGTATCATAAAATTGCAAGAAGTATCATAAATTTCGGCTTTGAGGTAAATTAAAAGGCTAAAAAGAAATATCTACTATTCCAGTTTTATAAAATTAATAGCGTCTACTTTTTCAGAATGTAAAGAATGTCAATACAAACTAGGAATAAGAGAAAAGATTGACAACCAGAATTAGGAATAAAAGCACATAAAGTGGTCTGTAAGAGACCATTAAGCGGTCTGTAAGAGACCATCAAGTGGGCACTCAGGGACCAAGTGTCGGGCATTGAGAGAACAAGTAACGGGCACTCATTGCCCATATAGTAGGCATCGAGTGCCCAAAGTATCGGACGATTTCGGGCACTTCTCGCAAGTCGGCGGCTTCGATATTATGCATGATGCTTTATGACGATTTTGTGATGGTTTTATGATGATTTGGTGATACTTCTATGGCAATTTCATGATACTTCTATCACATTCATGATACTTCGATGATACTTTTTGTAAAGTAATCCGAATAGTATCATTCTTGTATATTATTATATATCAGTTATTTATACCATTACTTAACCCAAAAGATGATACTTTGAGACTTTTTTCATAAAAAAACTTTTCTCGTGTGCGTATAAACTCGACGCTAAATCTAAAAAGAATCTGATATGATACCTTATAGATACCCCAAAAATTACGTCCCGATGTAGACTTTACTACATGGCGACGTAATCTTTCCTACGTCCCGACGCAGAGATTCCTACATCGCCATGTAATTTCAAGGACAACGGGAAATGAAAGATGTATTGAAACTATTTGCTGGTAAATGCGAAATAAAGCCCAAATAATTTGGTGTTATCGAAGAAAAACTATAACTTTGCCACCAATAGAATTTATCAAACAATATAATTTATGACAAACCATGATTTTTGGATGTCCATCAGTGACATAATCAATGAAGGATTTACATCTGAAGGTCTAGCAAAATTAGATGATTATGCAGAACAATTCAGTACTGGAAAGATCTTATATAAACGATTTTCACCGTCAGAACAGTATGGGTGCCGTGAAGGAGGTAGAATCCATGTTATTGCATCCTTACTCGCGGGAGCAGAAGTTGGCACAGATCAACTCTCTGCGCCAGAAGGCAGTTTCAAAAGAGAGCAGCAACTCGGAAAGATCCAAGAGAAGAGAATAGAAGATTGGGCGAAAGCTGCTGGATTTTGGATAAGCAACACAGATGAAACTTATAAACAAACTTTGGGCGAGAGAATTGCTCAAGGGGGAGAAGCTATTGTGTTTGACAATGGTAATAAAGTTCTAAAAACCATTGGATTAGATTATTTCATTCTGCCTATTTTTGCCTTAGATAGAATCTCTTTGCACAATGCTTATTTTGAAGAAACGGAAATGAATGTATTGGGATTTGGCAGAAATACCAACAATGATTTTATGGTGATAGTAGAACAACCTTTTATTCACGGCAAGATGATGGCAGATTCAGAGATTGCAACTTTCGTGGAACAAATGGGGTTTAAATCTATCAATCCTAGAAATTGGACCTTTGCAAATAAGGATATTTATCTTAGCGACATGCATAATGAGAATGTTCTTCTTTCTCCTAATGGACATATTTGTGTAATAGATTGCGATATACGTATCAATATTCCAGAACTTAGGACAGGAGGAACACGTATTTTGACCAACGAAGTAGAATTTCAATAAGCCTAATTATTGAAGGCTCAAACAACCTTATGGGCAGAATAAATATAAAGCTCCAACTCATTAGGTATTCTAATTAGTTGGAGTCTTATATAATTACCCTTTAGAATTTATTCGCACAAAGCGAACTCTTCCAATTGCTTTTTAATCTCCTCAAAATCTTGGCTTAAATCCAAAGTTTTAACATAAATCACATTACCAGCCTTAAGCTTTATACGTTCTGACTTTTTCCCATATTTTTCGGTCATAGCATAGAGGAGCATACCATCTACATTACCTTTCTGATAACCATTCTTGTCTATATCTTCATTAGTAACATAAGCATAAATCTGATATAAATTGGCGGAATGTATCGTTTGCTTTCCAAAGTTTTCCTGTAAAGTATGACTATAGTACTTTGCATCGATAATTAGCGTCCGGTCACCCAATCGCAAGGTTACATCAGTATTCATTGTTGGCAACAAGCTTGACGGAATCTCATCCTCATCTAAATTCCATTTTACCCGACAGCCTTTAGCACCATAATCAGAATGCTCCTTACGATAATACTCCAATATAAAACGCTGAAACAATAGTGCCATATTTTCATCTGAAAACATCGGAACTTGCTGATTACCATTCTCTGTTGTCAGAAGTAAATCAAAAGCGACAAAATAGCAAATACTATGCAGCATTTGGTAAGTTTGAGTATTTCTATCATATCTGAGGCTGCTCCACCTTACAGATTTCAATTCAATATTCTCTACATTTTCAAAGAATAGCATTAGCTTTCTTATTTTTCCCTTTCTTGCGGACTTCACATCACCACAACCTAACAATAATACAACTGTAGCTTTTAGCACCTGATTAAAGATATTGTTTGATGAGAACTCATCGAAAGCACAAGCAAGCTTTGCCGTATGCCTCATTTTCTCTTTTATCGTTGCCCGAACATCAAGCTTTCCTCGCAAAGTTGAAAGGGTATCTTCGCAATCAACATACTCACGATGCAACCCCTGCTTCAACAAATACGAAATACCCAAGTAGAGAATCTCGGCAAACATATCATGTATGTTGCCAAAATTCTCTGTCTCTACACGTTTATAATGCTCGCGGTTCAATTCCTTGAAAGCATAGGTCAACATATAGAAAATATTCTTTATAGGTATACCTTTATCTATTGTCATTATAAACAACTTTTTATATTTTCAATTTCCTGCTGACACTTATTCTTATCATCGAACCAATATTCATGCAACATAGGAATAATATCAAACTCTATCACATTTTTCAACCATTCTCTACTGATTTTTTCTTGATTACAGAAATAACTATGTCCGATACAGAAGCCATCGCCTAATGAATCATCATTGGCAATCACCTGGTTCAGCTGTACTATTCCAGCAATCACCTGATCAAAGATGTCACTCGAAAGCCTTTCCTGATAGTTTCGGAATCCATCAGTAGCAAATCCTGGCTTCATCTCAACAAAGCTAAAGCGTCTGCGAAGAGCATAATCTATCATAGCCAAACTTCTGTCAGCAGTATTCATCATACCTATTATATATAGGTTTTTAGGCACAGAGAATAATTCCTGATTGTACGCTAACGTAATTTCCTCATCACGATAACTATTCTCTATCAGCATAAGCAACTCACCGAATATCTTACTCAGATTACCTCTATTTATTTCATCAATAATGAAGAAATACTTGTGGTCAGGATCACTTTTCGCCTTTGCACAGAACTTATAAAAAATTCCTCTTTGCAGGTCAAAACCTCCATTTTCATTAGGCTTATATCCCATCACAAAATCTTCGTAACTATAACTCTGATGGAATTGAACCATTTCCATTTTATCCTCATCCTTATTACCTAAGATTGAATATGCCAGGCGTTTTGCCGTATAAGTCTTACCCACACCAGGAGCACCTTGCAAGATGATATTCTTTTTATCCTCAAGCAAGGTTCTCATTCTATCATAAGTTTCTTCATCCATAAATACCTCTGAAAGGAAATCATTTTTAGAATAAGGAGGCAATTCCTTCGATTTCTGGCAAGGATTCTCTGTTCGAATAATATCCATAAGCAATTCGCTTTCCTCCTTGGTAATCTTGAATAAAGAACCATTCATATTTTTCAAGAACTCCATTTCGGTAAGTCCCGGCATATCTTTTACTGTTGCAAAATCAATTGGCGAAGCAAAGGATTCAAGCTTTTTGAAATATAAATGCTTGCCATCATCTGCTGCCTTAGATACTTCTGCTATTCCCACAATTTGCTTAACCGGTGTGGCTTCATATCCCAAAATAAGATCACCAACCTTAGCATCCTTGAAGTTTTGAAGAATCTTGCGAGGATTTCCATTTTCATTATAAAGAGAATAATCCTGTTCTTCCCCTATTTTCATCTTTGAGAAACTCCAAATCTTAGGACTTGACACAAGCCACCAATATCGTCTATCCTTGTTGACTGTAGCAAGTTCTCCATCCATCATATCTGCCAGTTCTTTCACGTAACTCGGATATTGGGTTATATCCGTTAAAGTCTTCTGAACAATATTTTTCTGAGGAACTGTCCATTCACCAACATGAGTCCATTTTACCTTACGAACATTGTTGTGCTCTTCCAAACTGTCATCATACGAATAGTCCCCTTCTACAATTCCACGACCTATGATTGTACCTGTACCTTTCTTTGCATATATAATATCTCCAACCTGTATGGTGTGTACGAAATCCCACAAAGCCAAACTGTCATTCATGAATGATGCATCTGGCTTACCGTAAGCATCTTGCAATGCCTTTCTGATATCTTCACGAG
>OIYQ01000282.1_pt1 | contig 20781 bp, 10 predicted proteins | sample 1588311 | NCBI WGS metagenome assembly OIYQ01 (sample SAMN03283244) | human gut metagenome | biome: human-associated habitat; material: feces | host: Homo sapiens | place: Peru | collected 2012
GCCCTTGCATAAAAATCGCTGCTCACATTTTCTCCTGCTGCGGTGATGCCGTCTATCTGATTCGCAAGCAGCACATTGTCAGGTGTAACGGCTATATCTTCATCTATCAGCCACCTGCACTGATTCAGATTCTCATCACTACTGTCTATATGAGCTTCCTCTAATATCTGCTTTAGCTGTGGCTTAAGTTCTTCAAAAAGCTGTTTAACATTATCCGTTATTCCAACCTTTTGCTTGTAGTTTTGTACCTGACTGCTGCTGTACGTAGCCTTGTATACATTGGAAACCGTAGGATTCATGTTATTTCTGACCAAATATGCCTTTGTCTCATTGGATATATTTGTAAGGCTCTTTGCCCGGTCTATGGCATCTGTACCTGCCTTTATATTGTCATCTGTAGCAGGAATATCATATGCTTTCATCTGATTGACAAGCATGGCCGCTTCAGTCTGGCTTCCCGTGATATCTGTGAGCTGCTCCCTGCTCAGATCATCTCCATATATGGATATATCTACACCGGCCTTTGCCAGCACTGCTTTTATCTTATCGGTCTCAGTGACAATGACATCGTAGCCGTCATCCTTTGCAGCTTTGTAATCATCACTCGTGGTGGTGCTTGCAGTGACAATCATATCATTTCGCCTGTTTTCTGAGGTCTGATTCATGTCATTTAGCAGATTTTCTGCCATATCTGTGCCATCGTTGTTCCCGGCTTCGTTTTTAGCCTGTGGTCTTGCATATATCGTATCCGACATATCAACAGAATTTGACGAACCGACAACAGCCGCCTTTTTTGACATATTGTCACTGCTGTCTGTCTTTATGTAGTCTGACACACGCATACCCGCTGTCATGTCATTTATGGTTTTTGTGTCCGTATTTTTCGTATCTGTGCTTTTATTAATCAAATTCTCTATCTGCATATTTCCTGCTCCGTGCCCTGCATATATACCATCTCTGCAGCCTTTATTTATGGATATTCATACCTCGTATTTTTTATCCAACTATTCAGAACCACCCCACGCATATTCACAAAATCGCACGATACTCGTGCTTTCCCGCTGCTACGCAGCTAATTTTGCTCATATGTGAGGGGGTGGCTCTATTCGAGCCACCTTGAGAACAAGAAAATCTGCTGCTTACATGCAAGCATGACGCATCAGTTTTTTTGTTCTCAGTGGTCCTGAATAGTTATCTTTTTATTTTATATCGACATATAATACGCAAAAATAAAGACCGCGCCTTAAATTGGCGCGGTCCTTTACCCTGCTGTTTACCGGTATATTAGTATTTAAATACCGCAACTCCGTAAGGCGCAAGTGGATAAGCAAATGAAAATGGTCTGCCGTCACACTCTGATTTGACTGCCTTATAGTCCAGCTTCTTATATGACTGTTTTGCTGCCTTGCCTCTGCCCTTTGCAGCCTTCTTTACAGGCTCTTGTACCGTTTTGCCGGTAAACTTAGGATCCTCACTATCTAAAACGAGCTGATATGTCTTGTGCTTTGGCACTCCGACTCTGTAATCAGGTCTCTCTACCGGTGTGAAATTGATGACAAAGAGCATATTATTCTTGCCATCCTTACTCTTTCTGATAAAGCTGAAGATGCTTCTGTCTGCATCGTTTGCATTTATCCATTCAAAGCCTTCCCAGCTTGAATCCAGCTCGTACAGACAACGGTTTCTTCTATAGAGATGAAGCAGCTCCTTTACCCAGTTCTGGATCTTTTTATGCTCCGGATTCTCAAGCAGATACCAGTCGAGTTCTCTTTCCTCACTCCACTCCTGCTTCTGTGCAAACTCCTGTCCCATGAAAAGAAGCTTCTTTCCACAGTGTCCCATCATAAATGCATATCCTGCCATGAGGTTCTTGAATTTATCCCCTTCTAAGCCCGGCATTTTGTTGAGCATAGAGCACTTCAGATGTACTACCTCATCATGTGACAGTACCAGAATATATTTCTCACTCTCATTATAGCTCATCGCAAATGTCATCTTGTTGTGGTTATTTTTACGGAAATATGGATCCAGCTTCATATAATCAAGGAAGTCATGCATCCATCCCATGTTCCACTTGTAGCTGAAGTTCAGTCCGTCTTCCTCTACCTTGCCTGTTACCTTTGGCCATGCGGTAGACTCTTCGGCTATCATTACAGTTCCGTGATTTCTTCCAAGTATGAGTGTATTGATATGCTTGAAAAACTCTACTGCCTCAAGGTTCTTATTGCCTCCAAACTTGTTTGGCACCCACTGTCCGTCGTTCTTTCCATAGTCAAGATAAAGCATTGACGCAACTGCATCCACACGGAGTCCGTCTACGTGGTAATTTTCTATCCACATCAATGCACTTCCGATAAGGAAGTTCTTTACTTCATTCTTACCGTAGTCAAATATCTTTGTGCCCCAGTCAGGATGCTCTCCCTTTCTTGGGTCTGCATACTCATATGTGGCTGTTCCGTCGAAATTGGCAAGTCCATGCGCATCCTTTGGAAAATGTGCAGGTACCCAGTCGAGGATTACTCCGATATTATTTTTATGGCACTGATCAACAAAGTATGCAAAATCCTCAGGCTCTCCATACCTCGATGTAGGTGCATAGTAGCCTGTCACCTGATATCCCCATGAGCCATCAAACGGATACTCTGAAATACCCATAAGCTCAATATGTGTATATCCCATAGTTTTTACATAGGATATGAGTGATTTTGCAAGCTCCCTGTATGTATAAAAGCCCTCATCATCCCTGCCCGGATGTCTCATCCATGAGCCCGGATGGCACTCATATATAGCCATAGGTGAAGAATATACATCAGCATCTGACTTTGCTGCCCTCTTATCCATCCATTCTTTATCAGTCCAAGTGAAATGCTCGATATCTGTGATGATAGAAGCTGTTCCCGGACGAAGCTCTGCGTAGTTTGCGTATGGATCCGCCTTGTACAGCTTATCACCCTGTTCAGTGACTATAATAAACTTATACATCTGACCCTTTTGCGCCCCCGGTACAAAAAGCTCATACACTCCCATGGTTTCCGGCTCTACACGCTTCATCTCATGACTGGTCTCATTCCAGTCGTTAAACTCACCAAACACGTATACTTCCCTCGCATGTGGCGCCCAGACGTCAAAGCACACTCCCTTTTTTCCTTTGCGCTCAGCTAAGTGAGCACCCATCTTCTTGTAGATATCATAGTGTGTTGCCTGACCAAACAGGTAACAATCCATTGCTGTAAAATTACACATATATATACCCCCATAAGTATTTATTTTTCTCTGAAATGATCCTCTTTGAGTACAATTCGGTCATCATCTGTATATCGCTTGGCTGTCAGAATACTTATAGCCTTCTTAAGTCCGCTGTGAGCCTCCCTGTCTATGGCCTCGTCAATTATATCCTTGACCTCTGTCAGAGTGGTAGCCTGGTCTATCCTCTCAATATTGCTGATTCTGTTATGCAATGCCAGAATAGCCATCTCATCTATCTTGTACCCAAGCTCTGCAGAGTACGATTTGGCAAACAATACGAGTTCATCATTTGTAAAAATAGGAACCGATATCTTTTCCGTGAACTTGGATGCAAAGCCCTCATCCATTGAGAGAGCCTTCTTTATACCCTTTGATGTATCCTCAAGTATATAGAGTGTTCCTGTAATATCATGCTCCATCAAAAATGATAGCTGGGCAGCTATGCTGCGGTCGATGTCACCGGCTCTTTCTATGATGAGACAGCCTCCTGTTATCTTTCTGACTACCTGCTGCACATCCTTTTTATTGAGTGCGGCAGCATCAATCTTGCCCATCTTTCCTGTAAGCTGTTCACCATCTTTTTGTAATACCTTTATAAAGCTTGTAGCAAGCATTGTCTTTCCGCAACCCTGCTCTCCCTGTATAATGAGGTTGCCTGTGGATGCGTTTTCTTTCCTGTTGAAATGATCAAGCACTGCATTATATGCCTTGCAGATCTGATCCTCCATACCCTTTACCGGTATGAAATATGAAAATATAGCTTTCTGTTCGCTTGTAAGCTCTTTTATATGTTTTGTTTCTTTCAATTTCGAGTCATCTTCTTCGCTGTCTAAATCCTCCGGCAATGAAATATCCGGCATTTTTCTTGTCTTAGCCATATCCAGCTTCTTCTCCAGTCCCGGATTCTTTGCTGTCATCTTGGCTATTTCCTGCTCGATAAATGATGTCACATGATCAAAATCTCTCTTCTCAGAAACGTTTTCTTTCTCCTGTGAAGCCTCATCATCTGATGTATCATCATCGACATTTAACATATCATCTGTTATTTCAGGCATCATGGTAGTCGGCTGCATGAGTATCTCGTCTTTCTCAGACTCCTCTGCCATAATTATATCCTCCGGCTCTCCAACCGGTTCCTTGACTTCATCTGCAGCCTCTTCCGGTACTTCCCGTGACTCCTGCACTTCTTCTATAGCTTCTTCCGGTGCTTCCTGTGACTCCTGTACTTCGTCTATAGTATCCTCCGGTGCTTCCTGTGACTCCTGCACTTCGTCTATAGCCTCTTCCGGTGCTTCCTGCGGCTCCTGTGCTTCATCCACAGTCTCATCTGCATAAAGCTCCTGCATATCCGGTTTCTGCTCTTCTTCAGGCTCCTTCACGGCAGCTTTCTGCTCTATAATATCAACCGGCACCTTCAAATACTCCTCCTCAAGAAGTTCCTTCGGAGTGACACCTGCATCCAGCTTTGGAATGACATCATTTAGTCTCTCCATGATGTCTCCTGCCTCCTGAAGTGCTCTTGCCTTAGCTGACTCAAGCTTCTGCTGCTCAGCCTCTTTAAGTGCAATTTCAGCCGCATGTCTGGTCTTTTCCCATTCTTCAAGCACATCCTGTATAGACATCTGTCCTGTAATCTGATGCTCAAGCTGAGTCTTTTCACTCATGACCATAGACATCTGTCCGTCAGCGTCTTCACCCAAAAGCTCCTTGAAATTCAACTTAAGTGAACCATCTATCTCTTCATCTGTAGCGATATGCTCTGTCTCTTCCGGCTGCTGTACATACTCTTCCTGCTCCTTTTCGAGCTTGAGATAAGGAATATCCTCAACTATCTTTTTGATGGTATCCATCGTATCAGCAACTTCATTTTTGCCCTTGGCCTCCATGATCTGCTGCATACCCTTGGCAATCTCCTGCTGTAGATTTACAGTATTGAATTTCTCCTGATTTACGGTAATCTGCGGAATAGTTACGTCATCATGCACTATCTCTCCGCCCTTTACCATCTCCATGGCACCTATCTCAGTGACCTCAGCCTCATCATTTATCTTAGCCGGCTTTTCCTTCTCTGCCTTGAATCGTCTGTACTTTTCCTCCTGAGCCTTGGTAAGTGGCTGATAAAGCATCTTAAGCTCCAGCGCACGCTCCACATATGGTCCGTCTCCGAACCACAGAATGAGCTCATCGCAGGCATCTATACACTTATCGGCTTTTCCGGCCTTGTGGTATAGATATGCAAGCTCATATGCCCACTCCTCAGTGTATTCTTCATCCTTGTACTCTTCAAGAATAGTGATAAGCTCATCAAATGAAGCTCCCTGCCCTTTTTTGATGGCATATCTTAATACATACTTCATATCATCATGAGGCGCTATCTCAACAAACTCATCATAATACTCTGTAGCAGCATCATAATCACCCATCTTGATGGCGACCTCAGCCAGTCTGTATATGATCATCCTGCCGATTGGCGAACGGTCATAGGCCATTAAAAGTATATCCCTTGCATCCTGGTATCTTTCGGCCTTCTCGTAGATTTCGCCGATTTTAACGAGTGTATTTACATTTTTAATTTTGTTCCAATTTATGCTATCTGCAATCTCTGCTGCGCTCATATAGCCCTCCTCGGCGCTTAGGGCTTTTATCTGATCCAGCTTGAGATTGTATTCGTATTTATCCACTTATTTCACCTACTCGTATTTAAGCTTATTATTTTTTGTATCTACACCTGTTGTCTTTGTATAATCCCTTGTGTCCTCAGGAAGCTTCTTTTTCCTGAGAGCATAATTAACAACTCTTCTCACAATATAGTATATCACAGCAAAGGTCGGAACACCAAGTAACATTCCAAGAAAACCAAACATTCCTCCGCCGATTAGTATGGCAAACATAACCCAGAAGGTCGAAAGACCGGTAGATGAGCCAAGTATCTTAGGCCCTATTATATTACCATCCACCTGCTGCAGCACGACAATAAATATCAGAAGATAAAGTGCATGCCACGGACTCTGGATTACTACTATGAGTAACGATGGAATTGCACCGATAAACGGTCCGAATACCGGAATCACATTTGTAACGCCGATAATCACTGCAACGAGTACCGATGATGGAATCCTTAAAATCAGACATCCGAAATATGCAATCACACCTATAATCAGTGAATCTATAATCTTACCGCTTATGAAGCCTCCAAAAATCTCATTTGTCTTTCTGATCGTCTCAATGATGATATTGCCTGTCTTTGGCTTACAGACAGCATATATTATCTTTTTGCTCTGTCCTGCGAGAGTCTCCTGAATACTCATCACATAGACCATCACGATTATTCCGATAATAAAATTAAGTAAGCCTCTGACTACCGAAATCACACCGGTCGTAATCTGTGCAACATACTTCTGTGCCTCAGGAATCAGTTTTTCTGTGGCATAATTCTCAATGTAGTCGGTTGCATTCTGTAAACCTGTGCTCGCGAGCTCAGCAATTTTGCTGTCCCCGAAATTGCCGTTCTTTATCATGTTGATGAATGCCGCAACATCTTTTGGCAGTGTCTTCATAAGTCCTGATATACTTGCTATGACAGAAGGCACAATAGCCGCAATGAGGAGCGAAATAATCGCTACAAGAATAATAACCGAGCCTGTGATTGCAAGAGCTCTTGAAACCTTTCGCAGCTTGCTTTCGCTTTTTATCTTTTTGGAAAGAAGCTTTTTAAAGCATCTTTCCAGCCACAGCATGACAGGATTCATCAGGTATGCAAGCACAAGTCCCATTATAATAGGCATTGCTGCCGCAAGCAGCTTGCTCCATATGCCTGCAAACCCCTCAAATCTGTACAGTGCAAAGAAAAACAGTATACTGACTGCAAACGTGACAAATACCATGACACCTATTCTGATCAGATGTGGCCATTCCTCACGCCCCGGGTGCGAATTCTGCTTCGCACCCTTATCTGCATTTATCTCAATGTTTGATTTTTTACCAGCTTTTCCGGTTTCTTCCATCGGATTAAAATCTCCTTATTTACGGTTATAGTTGATGAGACATCCCTTTAATATTATCTCTCTTTCATCATCTGTGAGTTCACCCATCTTCAGTGTAAATGGCTTTAATTCACCATCCTTGACAACATATGCCTCAAACTCCGTCTTTGCATCCTCGATTTCCTTCTTGATTCCCGGAAGGAAGATATAGTCGAGGTTGTGGAACGGAAGCTCTCCCTCATCGATGATGAATGGAAGCATTCCCCAGTTGATAAGGTTTGAACGGTATCTCTTTGTGGCATACTCGTTTGCGATATTTGCCCAGCCTCCGAGTACCTTCTGGCAGCTGGCAGCCTGCTCTCTTGCTGAGCCGTCACCCGGCTTAACAGCAAAAATTGTGCTTCCGAAGCCCATATTCTCATGGCTTGCCTCAGGGAATTTTTTCTTTACTACTCCCATGATTTCAGCAACCTCTGGAACAGCCTTTCCTGCGCACTCACCACTCTCTATAGCCTTCTGGGCCTTCTGGATTTCCTTTGCTCTGCCTACATACTCAGGATCCTTTCTTGAAAGTGCGAACTCTGCAAGTCCAAGAGGGTTTGAACGATATGATGATGTCTCTCCTGAAGGAATGAGCTCATCTGTTGTAGTAACAGGATCATGAATCTCTGAAACCACCTTAAGGAGCATATTCTCAGGAAGCGCGCTCATTGCCGGCCAGTCCTTGATGTTTGGTCCGAACTGGATTTCAACTGAAGGATCTGCCACTCCATGGCTGTCAAATACACGATTCTCATATATAGTCTTGTCAAAGAAATATTTTGGCTTTGTAAAGTTGACATCAATATCCGCTGCTGATGTAAGGAAGCCCTTGTTTGCTGCTGTTGCAGCGATTGAACGTGCATCCATGAGTGCCACTGAGCTGATCTGTCCGTTCTGTACCTTAGAGCCCTCTCTGTTAGGGAAGTTTCTTGTTGAATGACGGATAGAGAATGCGTTGTTGGCAGGTGTATCTCCTGCACCAAAGCAAGGTCCGCAGAAAGCAGTCTTTACGATTGCACCTGTCTCAAGAAGCTTTGCTACAGCTCCGTTTTTCACAAGCTCCATGTATATTGGAGTAGATGCCGGGTAAACACTCAGTGTAAACTCGTCTGCTCCGATTGAATGTCCGTTTAATATGTCAGCCGCATCGCAGATATTCTCAAATCCACCGCCTGCACAGCCTGCGATGATTCCCTGGTCTACATACAGTTTTCCGTCTCTTACCTTACTCTTTAAATCAAGCTTCACCTTGCCGTCAAAGCTTACCTCAGCTCTCTTCTCACAGTCATCGAGAATATCCATGAGGTTTGCATTGAGCTCATCGATAGTATAGGTATTGCTTGGGTGGAATGGCATAGCTATCATTGGGCGGATCTGGCTTAAATCAATCTCAATAAATCTGTCGTAGTAAGCCACCTCACCCGGATTAAGCTCCTTGTGGTCCTCAGCCCTACCGTGAATCTCAAAGAATTCCTTAACCTGGTCATCTGTTCTCCAGATAGAAGAAAGACATGTAGTCTCTGTTGTCATAACATCGACACCTATACGGAAGTCAACGCTCAGATTAGACACACCCGGTCCTACAAACTCCATAACTTTGTTCTTTACGAAGCCGTTTCCGAATACCTCTCCGATAATTGCAAGTGCGACATCCTGTGGTCCAACGCCCTTGATTGGCTCTCCTGTCAGGTAGATACCTACTACCTCAGGCATATCAATATCATATGTCTGTTCAAGAAGCTGCTTAACAAGCTCAGGTCCACCCTCGCCGACTGCCATAGTACCAAGTGCACCATAGCGTGTATGTGAATCAGAACCAAGTATCATTTTTCCGCCGCCGGCAAGCATCTCTCGTGCAAACTGATGGATAACTGCCTGATGAGGTGGTACATAGATTCCGCCGTACTTCTTTGCACATGTAAGACCAAACATGTGGTCATCCTCATTGATTGTTCCACCAACTGCACAAAGGCTGTTGTGACAGTTTGTAAGTACATACGGGATAGGGAATTTCTCAAGTCCTGAAGCTCGTGCTGTCTGGATGATACCTACAAATGTGATATCATGCGATGTAAGCTTATCAAACTTAATCTGAAGCTTGTCCATATTGCCGGATGTATTGTGCTCCTTTAAAATACCGTAAGCAATTGTCTCCTGCTTAGCTGTCTGTTTATCGATGTCCATGCCGGTCTTGCTTTTGACAGCTGCCTGAGCATTTGGTCCATCAATTATTACTTCCTTACCGTTTAAAAGGTAAGCACCATTTTCATATAATTTCACTTATTCTACCTCCGTATGTGTATTTCAAAATTCTTTTATTTACTATTATATAATATTATAGGTAATTGTGGCAATAAATAAATCACCATCTACCTTAATTTCGAATTTTCCTCCCATCAAATGGGTCAGATTCTTTGCAATCGAAAGTCCAAGTCCACTTCCTTCAGTGGTTCTCGACCTCTCTCCCCTCACAAAACGCTCTGTCAGGTCCACATTTCCGTTGCTTACTATGTCAAGCTCGTTCTTAGACACATTCTTTATTGTAAAAACTGCCTTTTTATCTACCTTTTCAAGTTCTACATACACTCTGGTATTTTCCATTGCATATTTTGCGGCATTAGTATACAGATTTTCAATAGAGCGGTAAAGCTGACGCCCATCCGCATAGATAAATATCTGTTCTGATGGAATTTTTGTAACTATTGTCAGATTTCTCGACTCAAAGCGCTCATTGAATTCACCTCCGGTCTGGTATAAAAGCTCAACCAGATCAAGCTTTTGCATATTGAGCTTCACATTTCCCGAGGTAATCTTTGATGTCTCTACCAAATCCTCTGTAAGCTGCTTTAAGCGCTGTGACTTTTCCTCCAGCACATGTATATAGTATTTGGCATTTTCATTTTCCAGATTTTCCCTCTTAAGCAGGTCAACATAGTTGACTATTGAAGTCAGAGGTGTCTTTATATCGTGTGATACGTTTGTTATTAAGTCTGCCTTTAGTTTTTCATTTTTAAGGCTCTCATTTACCGAGCTCATAAGACCCTGGCGTATATGGTTGACAGCCTCCGCCACCTTTTTCTGCTGCCCATGAAACTCATTGACATTGAGTGTAGTGTCAAGCGCTCCTTCCGAGATAGCTTCAAGTGCCTCCTGTATGCGCATTATCTCTTTGGTTTTTTGTGTGTGGATATCCTTTTTCTCAATAACTCTTTTCAAAAGCTCATAGCCCTTGTACATCAGGCTGTGTGTGTAAAGTATATTGCCTTTTATCTTCCTTACAATGCTCTGGTATAAAATAATAAAAGCCAGATCAAACAAAAAAGTAAATGTGCCGGCCGTCATAATGAGTGATGCATAGTCAAAATGCTGGTTTTTTACGCCTGAAATCACTTTTCCCATAAATACCATGAGCAGTGTAAATATCACTAGCATCACATCAGAGTATACCTTGTCAATCGGTAAATAGTATATTGTATAATCATCCTCTGATTTTCTGCCTGCCACGTTTGCCATATATGCCAGGCTCACAAAGCTGCCTACCAGGCCCGCCAGCGATATTAGTGTATATATATCAATATTTCCATGCGCATCGTGCCTGAATGCATAGCCTGTGGCAAACACTCCTGTCACCATAAGTATCATGCATAGCTGATGCAAAACTATGACCGCCGCTTTTTTTCCTATCGTATACTGCTTCATTTGTTGACCTCTATCTTATAGCCTACTCCCCAGACCACCTTCAGATAGCGTGGCTCCTTAGGATTTATCTCTATTTTTTCCCTGATATGTCTGATGTGCACAGCAACTGTATTGTCGGCGCCTATCGCCTCCTCGTTCCATATACTCTCATATATTTCATTTATTGAGTAGACCTTTCCCTTGTTTTTAAGGAGTAAAAGCAGGATATTGTACTCAATCGGTGTGAGCTTTACCTCCTCGCCATCCACAGTCACCTTTTTTAAATCATCATTTACCAAAAGGCCTCCGGCTTCATAAACCTTGTCTCCGGCTGCATCATTGCTTGACAGAGTGGTGTATCTGCGAAGCTGTGACTTTACTCTTGCCACAAGCTCAAGCGGATTAAAAGGCTTTGTGACATAATCATCAGCCCCCACATTGAGGCCTAAAATCTTGTCAGCATCCTCTGTCTTTGCCGATAGAATGATTATCGGCACCCTGCTTTCCTTTCGTATCTGCAGAGTAGCTCTTATTCCGTCGAGCTTTGGCATCATGACATCTATTATCATGAGGTCTATTTTTTTATTCTTCATAATTTCAACCGCCTGTATGCCATCGTAGGCCTTCTCCACGTCGTAGCCCTCCTGCATCAGGTAAATCTCAATTGCCTCAACTATTTCCTTGTCGTCATCACAAACTAATATTGTCATATTATCCTCCTTCTATGAATTTTGAACAGAAACCTTCTCCTGCCGTTAGTCAGCTATATTTTATCAGATTATCCACATTGTTTTTCTTAAAATCTGCTTAATATTGACCATTTTTCAATATAAGCCAAAAGCAGCCGTTCTGTTTTGAACTGCTGCTTTATATTTTTAATCAGATTTGCTAATTATTTCTATTGCCGGTTATGCTCTGCCACATCTTGTGTATTCCGTCTGTGAGTTCCTTGCCCTCCTTAGTGTTGATGACAGGTGGCTTTGCAGCCTTGGCTTCATCCTTATCATTGCTATGATTTGATCCGGCATCAGGTGTATCGTCTGCAAGCTTCACTTCACCCACTACACCATCTCCCAGGTCCTCGCCCTCAGCAAGTCCCAGTTTTCTGATATAATCCATATTTACCTTGATTTCAGTCTGTCTGTTCGCATAGATGGACTTCTCTTCATTGTCAATAGCACGCTCCTCTACAGGTTTACCTGCATTTTTCTGACGTTCTATCTCCTTATTTCTGTCATCAATAATCTTAAGATACTTTTCCGTATCGGACAAATCCTGAAGCTGTCCCTTGAGCTCATACTGGTTAGTTTTAACTATCTTCTCCTGCTCTGCAATCCTATCCTTCATATTCTTGCACAGCTTTTCAAGTGACTCGTTGGTATCATTGATGATATCACGCACTCTTGAAAGCGCCTCATCCGTATAGATAACCGATGCTGCATACACATCCTCAGCCTTTCTGCTTGCATCCCAGACTATCTGATCCCCCTTCTTTCTGAACTCTCTCTCTGCGTGATTGCGACTCTGCTCAGTAAGCTCATACTCATCCTGCATTGCATATATACACTTATTCAGCTCAGCAAGTAAATCTATCATCTGCTGCTTGTTTATGATCACCCTGCTCGGCTCCGGCTTATACGGCTCCGCCTTTGAGAGCATGATATGAATTTCTCTTAGTACCTTTTCTGTTTTATCGTTCGCATTCATTTTCTATTTCCTCGGATTTAAATTAACATTATAACTATTCAGGGTGGTTATAAATACTCACCACTTACCCATATTTTATATGAAAATCCGCTTCTCGTAAATAGCCAAATGAATAATAGTAGTTACTATAATTAAATCAATCCCGCTGCCGCATTTCTCAGTTCATCTGCCGCATGCTTTATCTCGGCAGCCTGCTCTTCGCTCACATTTCCGGGCTTTGTCCTTGAAATAAGCTTCTTCACATATGAAAGTGACGATTTCACACTCTTTTTCTGTGCGCTGTCCATAGCCTTTCTTTTTTCCTTGTCAGCCATGACATTTTCCACCTGTCGCACAAGCGTATCAGCCTCACTTCTTGCATCAATATAAGCCTTTCTCTGTCCGTCTGTTGCCTCATACTCCTGTGCCTCGCGGATTGCCTGCTCAATCTCAGAATCAGACAAATTTGAGCTTGCGGTAATCGTAATCTCCTGATGCTTTCCTGTGCCCAGGTCCTTTGCAGAAACCTGCACAATGCCGTTTGCATCTATATCAAACGTCACCTCTATCTGCGGCACACCTGCCGGAGCCGGCTTGATGCCCTTTAGCCTGAAGTTTCCAATCAGCTTATTGTCCCTTGCAAACTGCCTCTCACCCTGCAGTACCTTTATATCCACAGAGGTTTGGAAGCTTCCTGCAGTTGTAAAAATCTGGCTGTATCTCGTAGGAATAGTCGTATTTCTGTCAATAATTTTGGTTGAGACACCACCAACTGTCTCAATTCCTAGTGAAAGCGGTGTGACATCCATCAGTATAATCTCTGCCGCACTGCTGCCTGCGACAATTGCTCCACCGAGCTTGCCGCCCTGTACTGCTGCACCGAGTGCCACGCACTCGTCAGGATTTAGGTTATGTGAAGGCTCTTTTCCTGTAATTCTTCTGACCTCCTCAACAACAGCCGGCACACGTGTCGAGCCTCCTACCAACAGCACCATTCCAAGCTCTGCTGCAGAAATCCCCGCATCTGAAAGTGCCTGATTGACAGGAATAGCAGTTCTCTCCACCAGATCCTTTGTTATCTCATTAAACTCAGCCCTTGTGAGGTTCATCTCCATGTGGACCGGCTGTCCCTTTACAGTGGTGATAAACGGCAGGTTGATAGTGGTTGAGGATGAGGATGAAAGCACCTTTTTTGCCTTCTCAGCCTCCTCCCTGACACGCTGCATAGCAGTATTATCCTTTCTCAGATCCACATTCTGCTGTCTGTAAAACTCTGTGACAAGATAATTCGTGATTCTCTCATCAAAATCATCTCCACCCAGATGATTATCACCGGCTGTGGCAAGCACCTCTATCAGATTGTCCCCTATTTCGATAACAGACACATCGAAGGTTCCTCCTCCGAGGTCGTAGACAAGAATTTTCTGCTGCTGTCCATGGTCCAGTCCGTATGCGAGTGCCGCAGATGTTGGCTCATTTATGATTCGAAGCACATTAAGCCCCGCAATCCTTCCTGCATCCTTAGTTGCCTGCCTCTGCGCATCCGAAAAATATGCAGGAACTGTGATTACGGCGTCTGTCACTGCCTCACCAATATAGTCCTCTGCATCCTTTTTCAGCTTTCTGAGAATCATAGAAGAAATCTCAGGAGCTGAATACAGCTTTCCGTCCACTTTTGCCCTGAAATCGCTTCCCATCTGTCTCTTTATTGAGAAAAATGTCCTGTCCACATTGACTGCTGCCTGCCTCTTTGCAGCCTCGCCAACCAGTCGCTCTCCATTCTTTGTAAAAGCCACTACAGACGGAGTTGTTCTCTGACCCTCGCTGTTAGTTATGACTACCGGCTGATTGTTCTCCAATACTGCCACACAGCTGTTTGTTGTTCCTAAATCTATACCTATAACCTTGCCCATTTTATGCCTCACTGTTTTTTATTTAAGTCTCATAAATAATTGATTTTTTTGACTTACTATTTCATCCTAATACTACTTTATGCTTCGAAAATTCACTCGTCAAGGCATGAGGCTGTTATTTCAGAGAATGTTTATACTTTTAATTTTTAATACACAACATAACAACAAAAGCACCGCCGAAGCAGTGCCTTTGTTGATTAGTTTATAGGTTGGATTAAATGATAATTGAGGATTGCTTATTCACTTACTTTCTTTTTGAGTAATCCGAGTAATCCACATGCAATGAAGGCTCCGATTACCAATGCTACAAGATACATTAACGGATTTCCGATTGTAGGAACTACAAAGATTCCTCCGTGAGGTGCCATGAGTGTACATCCAAATGCCATTGAAAGTCCACCTGCCACTGCTGAACCGACTACACATGCCGGAAGGACATGAAGCGGATCAGATGCTGCGAATGGGATTGCACCCTCTGTGATAAATGATAATCCCATGATAAAGTTTGTAGGTCCTGCCTTTCTCTCCTCTGCTGTGAACTTGTTCTTGAAGAAGATTGTTGCAAGAGCGATTGCTATTGGTGGAACCATACCGCCAATCATAACTGCTGCCATGATATTGTAGTTTCCGGCAGCGATTGAAGCTGTACCAAATACATAAGCGGCTTTGTTTACAGGGCCACCCATATCTACTGACATCATTCCTCCGAGAAGTACTCCGAGCACTACTGCGCTTGCACCATTAAGTCCATTAAGACCATTGTTGATAGCTGTATTTAAAGCTCCGATTGGAGGCTCAACTACAAACTGCATTATAACGCCTACCAGGAATATACCAAGCAACGGATAAAGCAGAACCGGCTTCATACCATCAAGACTCTCCGGAAGTTTAGAAAATACCTTCTTTAAGAGGAGCACAATATATCCTGCTACAAAACCTGCTACAAGTGCTCCAAGGAAGCCTGATGTACCGTTTGCTGCGATTGAACCGCCTACAAAACCAACTGCAAGACCCGGACGGTCAGCAATACTCATGGCGATAAAGCCTGCAAGAATTGGAAGCATAAATCCAAATGCTGTTCCACCAATTCCCTTAAACAGTGCTGCGGCCTGTGTAATAGTACCGAAATTTGCTCTCTGGTCAGCCGGCAGTGAATTAAGGTCAACACTGAATCCATCGATAAGGAATGCGATTGCAATAAGAATACCACCACCAACTACGAATGGAAGCATATGTGAAACACCATTCATCAGGTGCTTGTAAATCTGATGTCCAATGCTCTCCTTTCCACCAACAGATGAATGTGAAGCCTCTTTTTTACCTGATGCCTTAAATACAGGAGCATCACCGGAAGCAATTCTCTTTATAAGCTCTTCTGCCTTATTGATTCCGTCAGAAACCTGACACTCAATAACCTTCTTTCCGTCAAAGCGGTCTGTAGGTACATTTGTATCACAGGCAACTATAACTCCTGCAGCCTTTGCGATTTCATCATCTGTGAGCACATTTTTGGCTCCGCCTGAGCCTCTTGTCTCAACCTTTACCTGATATCCAAGCTCCTTGGCTTTTTTCTCGATAGCCTCAGCAGCCATATAAGTATGGGCAATTCCTGTAGGACAGGCTGTAACTGCAACGATAAATACATCGTCCTTTTTCACCTCAACAGGCTCTTTCGCCTTTGCATCTTTGGCAGCCTCTTTCTCATCCTTTGCTTTTTCAGCGCTATCGATGATATTTAAAAACTCATCAACTGAACCGGCATTGATAAGAGAATTTGTAAACTGCTCATCCATCAGCATAACAGAGAGCTTGCTAAGCACCTGAAGATGCACATTATCCTCTGTGTTTGGTGCAGCGATAAGGAAAATAATCTTTGCAGGTGTACCATCGAGTGATTCAAAGTCAACCCCATCCTTTACAACCATTGCCGCAAGACCTGCTTTAGTAACAGCATCAGACTTACAATGAGGAATTGCTATACCCATTCCAATTCCTGTTGTGCCTTCCTCCTCTCTTGCAAAAACACCCTTGCGATACTTCTCCACATCGGCTATTTTGCCACTTTTTGCCATCAAATCAATACACTGATTCAATGCTTCGGTTTTTCCGGCAGGCGTACCATTCAAATTGATACTCTCAGCTGCCAATAAATCCCTGATTGTCATACATCATTCCTCCTAATAGAATATATTAATTTAATTATTTATATCAACCTTTTTGATACCGTTGTTTAATTGGAAGAACTCTCCCATTTATCAATAAGCGCTTCAACCTCAGGCTTTGTAGCAAGCTCCTCAGAAAATGCACTTGCACTTCCTGTACATACTCCATAAATAAATGCCTGCTTGTAATCATTTGATTTGAGGTATCCGTAAACAAATCCGGCTACCATCGAATCACCTGCACCTACAGAGTTTTTGAGCTTTCCTTTAGGAGCCTGTGCCTTAAATTCCTGTCCATCCTCGGTCACAAGCACTGCTCCGTCACCTGCCATAGAAACAAGCACGTTTCTTGCGCCCTGCTCCTGAAGCTTCTTTGCGTATTTTATCACATCGTCCTTGTCTGTAATCTCAACCCCGAATATCTCACCGAGCTCATGATTATTTGGCTTGATGAGGAATGGCTTATATGCAAGCACATTTGTGAGCAGATTTCTTGTCGCATCAACCACAATATTTATTCCACGGCCCTCAAGATGCTTCATAATATCCATATACATTGATGAAGGCATAACATCAGGAATACTTCCTGCGAGCACAAGCACATCAGACTCCTTTAAGCAGTCTAGCTTCTCATAAAGCTTTTTAATATTGTCCTCAGTGATTACCGGTCCCTGACCATTAATCTCAGATTCCTCATTTGAGCGAAGCTTCACGTTGATACGTGAAATACCATCCTCCACCTCTATAAAATCAGTATTAACACCTTTTTTTGCTAGAAGTCTTTTAATTTCATTTCCTGTAAAACCCGCTGTAAAACCAAGTGAAGTATTGCTCATTCCAAGATTCTTAAGAACCATGGAAACATTGATGCCCTTCCCACCTGCAAAAATCTTCTCTCCAGTCGTTCTATTGACTACCCCTGTCTTAAAATCTGTTACATCAACTATATAATCTAATGATGGATTAAAAGTAACTGTGTAAATCATGTTAGACCTCCTTAATATTTTTATATTTCTTATAGTTGTCATTACTTAGTGCATTTGTAATAATTTCAGCATCTTCAAAATCAGCAAACTTGATACTTGATACCTGTGAAAACTTACTGTCATCCGCAAGAATGTATTTCTCCTTGCTATTCTCCATGGATTTCTTTTTAACCATGGCCTCCTTTATCTCCGGAGTTGTAAATCCATTCTTCACAGTAATTCCGTTGGTTCCCCAGAAGCCCTTCGTAAAATTGTATTTATCGAGCGTCACAACGGCCTCATCTCCGACAATAGCCTCAGTAGTAGACTTGAACTCGCCCCCCAGAATATATACTGTATATCCCCTATCGGAAATTCTCTTGGCATTAGTCAGAGAGTTTGTAACAAAAACCACATTCTTTGCAGTAATATAATCAATCATGACTGCCGTTGTAGTACCGGCATCTATATAAACAAAATCATTATCCACAATAAGTGATGCCGCATATCTGGCAATCTGTTCCTTTTCGCTGCGATTCTGCTTAAGCCTGTTGATAACCTTCTCATCCTGAGTATGGATATTCGTATTATTTACAACCGCACCACCATGTACCTTGGTGAGATAACCCTTCTTGTCCATTGCAACCAGATCACGTCTGATTGTTGACTCGGATGTATCAAGCTCATCCATAAGCTGCTGAACAGTTACACTTCCCATTGAATCTAATATATCAAGTATTTTTTTGCATCTATCTTCCGCCAGCATCTAATCACCTCTATTTATCAAATTATTCAAAGACTTATTTTATAAGCCATTTATTTAATGCTCATTTTCAAATTACTGTATTAAACATTTCAACATTCATTTAACTTGTAGTATAATTATATTTTCATAATCCGTCATTGTCAATCATAATCCGTCATTTATATTCACAAATAATCACACTGAAAATTGTTAAAAATTTATAAAGCAAGTTTTATAATTGTGCAATATATGCAAATGTAACATTCATTTTTGTGCAGAATATACTATATATAATTAATACTTGCCTAATTACTATTTTTAGTATCTTTTCTATTACTAATTTATAATTAACATTAATAGTTCAAATTGACTAATTTTGATTTGTTCACTATCCTATATTGACTGATTTTGACTGTTTTTAATCTAAATATATTGTAATTGAAAATTCATCATGCTAGAATATGTTCATCCTGGTACATATTTTTTATTTAGGTATATATTTTATGATCAAAGTTCATCTTTTGTAATTTGATTACATGATATGAAGGTCAAAAGGTATTTTGTCTCTCATTTATGATTTAATTTCATATTCTGTAATTTGACTACATTTTAGATAATTCATGTACCTTCACAGCTACAATACTTTAATTTAAAAAGGAGGATTTTATATGAAACAGCTTAATTGGGCTACACTCGGCTGCGGTGTAATAGCTAATGAGCTCGCGCAGGCTCTCTCAAAGGAAGGGCGCACTCTTTATTCAGTTGCCAACAGGACTTATGAAAAGGCTCAAGCTTTTGCACAAAAATATGGTATTTCAAAGGTATATGACAACATTGATGACGTCTTTTATGATCCTGATGTGGATATTATTTACATATCCACTCCACACAACACTCACATTAATTATCTAAGAAAAGCCCTTTCTAATGGAAAGCATGTACTCTGTGAGAAATCTATTACTTTAAATATATCAGAGCTCGATGAGGCAATCTCACTGGCCAAGGCAAATAACGTTATTCTTGCAGAAGCCATGACTATATATCATATGCCTGTTTATAAAAAGCTAAATGAAATAATTTCAAGTGGACAACTCGGCAGACTCAATTTAATTCAGGTCAATTTCGGAAGCTACAAGGATTACAATATGACAAACCGATTTTTTAGTCGTAAGCTTGCAGGAGGAGCACTGCTTGACATTGGTGTATACTCACTTTCTCTCATCCGCTGGTTTTTCAAGGAAACGCCATCGCATGTATTGTCACAGGTTAGATATGCTCCGACCGGTGTTGATGAACAGGCAGGTATTCTGCTAATGAATGATGCAGCCGAAATGGCAACTGTCACATTATCTCTTCATTCAAAACAGCCAAAACGTGCTACAATATCTTTCGACAAAGCATATGTGGAAATCTTTGAGTATCCAAGAGGAATGCAGGCAACTATTACATACACAGAGGATTGTCATAAAGAAGTAATTGATGCAGGTGATACATCAGCTGCACTTTATTACGAAGTATGTGATATGGAAAAAGCCGTAAACTCTACATCTTCCGATGAAATAGAAAACCTCACTCACATTCAGTATACATATGATGTTATGAAAATCATGTCAGATATAAGAGCTGAATGGGGTATGAAATATCCGGAAGAGGAATAATACGATAACTATTGTAAAAATATTAAGTTTAAAAAGAGCAATATAATTCTGTTTATCAGGCTTATATTGCTCTTTTTATATAAAATAAGGACTACATCATAAACTGATATAGTCCTTCTAAGAGAGGTGACAGCCGGATTTGAACCGGCGATGACGGTGTTGCAGACCGGGGCCTTACCACTTGGCTATGTCACCATATATTATACTAAAAAACTCCCCGAGTAGGGCTCGAACCTACAACAACTCGGTTAACAGCCGAGTGCTCTACCATTGAGCTATCGAGGATTATTAAGGTTTGTACCTTCAAAACTTCATACAATTCCGATTTGTTTTTCTCCGTTATTAACCAGATTAAGCCCTCGACCTATTAGTAACAGTCAGCTCCACATGTTGCCATGCTTCCACCTCTGCCCTATCTACCTTGTAGTCTTCAAGGGGTCTTACTCCCGAAGGAGGGATATCTCATCTTGAGGGGGGCTTCACGCTTAGATGCCTTCAGCGTTTATCCCTTCCAGACTTGGCTACTCTGCCATGCCGTTGGTCGACAACAGATACACCAGTGGTCCGTCCATCCCGGTCCTCTCGTACTAAGGACAGCTCCTCTCAAATATCCTCCGCCCGCGCCGGATAGGGACCGAACTGTCTCACGACGTTCTGAACCCAGCTCGCGTACCGCTTTAATGGGCGAACAGCCCAACCCTTG
>OIYQ01000284.1_pt1 | contig 20777 bp, 20 predicted proteins | sample 1588311 | NCBI WGS metagenome assembly OIYQ01 (sample SAMN03283244) | human gut metagenome | biome: human-associated habitat; material: feces | host: Homo sapiens | place: Peru | collected 2012
ATCTTAAGGTAAAAAACAGGGAAAATTAATAACCCATAAGTTATTGTATGAAAGGTATAAGGAAGTGTATCAACATTGCAATTACACTTCTCCTAATATTCATTACCTTACAAGGAGGATACATATGTTAGAAGTAATCTTAGTAATACTTAACTTGTGGTGGTTCTTCAACACCAAATACTTTCAACTTTGGTCTAAAATCAAAATTGGTGGTGATCAATTTTCTATTTCCGTTACAGCATTAATCATATTAATCTATCTAGTTGTCGGTGCGTTCGGCTTTATCAGATGGTATTATTTTCACCGAAGACTCTGATGCTGCAATGCTAAGTAGTAATGTAAACATTAAGAGAAATGATTTTAAGAAATGCTTATTTCTTAAAATCATAGGGACAGCAACCGTAAATAGCGCTGTCCCCTTTTAATATGAAATATTAGTTTTCTATCTTTCCCTGAATAATAAATCCGTTCCAATCTTCAACTACATATTCTCCATTCTTCTTTCTGACTATTTGTCCTCTCTTTTCACTTTCCTCAATTCTTCTATTAAGTTCTTTGAGATTTCTTGTATATACTATACAGCTGTTAATTTCATTCTTCATTTCTTTTTCAAAGACATCTCTCAATTCTTGGAGTTCTTTTAAACCATGTTCTTTTAAGTATTCCTTGGTATCCTTAAAGGACTGATAGATATTATTTGTCTCGTTGTATCTTTCATAGAATAATTTCATAAATATTGCAGAGTTGAAGTCATCTACTTCTTCTACAGTAAGCAGCAATGTCTGGCATCCTGCAAGCTCAAAAGCTCTTCTAATACCATAGATACCTTCACCACTTATATTCTCACCTAAGCCTGTATTACAGGCTGATAATACAGCAAGTTCTGTTCCTTTTAAGTCCATATACTGTATTTCTCTAGCACTGATATAACCAGAATTATTTTCATCAATGTTATAACCTGATAAGCATAGGATACCTCTATCCATAGGTTCCATGTGTTCATTATCTAGATAGTCACCATGAGTGGATACATGGAGTATTCTTGGTCTTTTTGTGTTAAGGAAGTTATTATGATTAGCTTCATATGAACTATATACAGTGGACTTTTCACCATAGATATCATGAATAAACATACCTTCAAGATATGAACCATAGAGTATTCCTTTTTTATCTCCTCTATCACTATCATCTGATAGTCTCCCAGAGAAATCAGGGTAAACAAAGGATACAAGCTGATCTGTACTGTCATCATCTGTATTCTTCTTGAAAAGTGTCTGTACAGAACTTAGGTAGGAAATATTTGAACATTCAAGTACTCTTTCGAAGGATATGTTATAGAGTTCACCATCAGGACAGATATAGATATGATCATAATCTTCAAGAGAACCAATGAATGATTGAATATCCTCATCATTTATAAATGAACCATTGATTATATCTTCAAAATCAACAACATACTGTAAATACATTCCATCTTTTATAAGAATAAGCCCATACTTTGAATTAGGTAGTTCATAGAAATCAATAATCAGCTGATTATTAATTGAATTGATTACTTCTTCTAGAGATAGTCTATCATCCATAGTTTTCTTATGGAATATACTGACATCCATTTCAAAAGATAGGTTCTTATTGATGAAGAGATAATCTAATAAGTCATAGATACTTCTTTCAAAGACACAGAATTTTAATAACCTATATACATTATTGAATGACTTAAGAAAGTTTCGTCTAGAAGAAACTTCATTTATATTAAAGGCAGTTGCCTTAAGAATTTTAATATTTTCAAAATATGCAGTCATATGCTTCTGGATAGATTTATCATTAATTTCTTCTTGAAGCATTTGAGTTGCAATTAGATCCGATAACACAAGAAGTGTATCAGGATGATTCTCTCCTAGAATATCTTTTCTTGTGTTATAAACTTTTTTGTTTATTTCTAAAGCCTTATCAACTTCTCCTAAATGCAAATGAGAACTTGCAATATTGTATAAAGAAGATAATGTATCAGGATGATTCTCTTTTTGAATCTCTTTTCTCAAATTATAAACTGCTTTGTTTATTTCTAAAGCTTTACTGTATTCTCCTAAATCTGAGTAACGATTTGCCAGATTGTTTAAAACTGATAATACATCGGGATTTTTTGCTCCTAATTTCTTTTTAATCGAGTCATAAACTTTTTTATTTATTTCTAAAGCCTTATTGTAATCACCAATATCAGCGTAAGAACCGGCTATGTTTGCAAGTGTAGTTAATGTATCATGATGACTTTCACCTAGAACTTCTTTTTCTATATTGTAAACAGCACTTTTCAAATCTAGTGCTTTGTAGTAATCTCCAAGATTCCCATATAAAACTGCTAAATTATTCAAAACAGCTAGTATTTTGGAATTTCTTTTTCCTAAAATTTCTATTCTATTTAAAACTGTTTCAATTAACTCCAATGACTTACTGTAATATCCTAGATAGCTATAATTACTGGCCAAATTAAATAATGAATCTAGTGTATCTGGATGTTCCTCTCCAAAAAGTTCTTTTCTCATGGTATATACTTTTTTATTCAGTTCAAGTGCCTTACTGTAATCACCTATATCAATGTAAAAAACCGCCAAATTAGAAAGTGATGTCAATGTAACAGGATGATTTTCTCCAAAAATTTCTTTTCTTACAATATAAACTTCTTTTTGTAGTTCTGATGCTTTTTTGTAATCTCCCAAATCATAATAAGACTTTGCTAGATTGTTTAATGAAGATAGTGTATCTGGATGATTCTCTCCAAGAACTTCTTTTCTTGTATTATGAACTACTTTATTTATTTCTAAAGCCCTATTATATTTTCCAATATCACCATAAGCAACTGCTACATTTGCAAGTGTAGTTAATGTATCAGGATGTCTTTTTCCTAAAATTTCTTTTCTTGCCGCATAAACTTCTCTATATAGTCCTAATGCTTTGTTATAAAAGCCTAAATGTCTATAAGAATTAGCAAGACTGTTCGATAAATCTAATGTAAACGGATCCTTTTTTCCCAGTTTCTTTTTAAATATATTATATAACTTTTGATTAGCATTTTTTTCTTTTATAAAATTGCCAGTATTTTGTGCTTCCTTTACTTCATTAAAAAGTTTCATAATTAAAGACTTGTTCATACGTATTCCTCCCAACAACATTCATTAATACCATTTTAATCTATTAAAATAAACTCTTCTATACCTCCTTCACCAAAAGACAATAAATGCTAGAAATTAAAATATCTTAAGGTAAAAAAAAGGGGAAATTAGTAACCCATAAGTTATGTATGAAAGGTATAAGGAGGTGTATCAACATTTCTACGATACTTCTCCTAATCTTCATTACCTTGTGAGGAGGATACATATGTTAGAAGTAATCTTAGTAATACTTAACTTGTAGTGGTTCTACAACACCAAATACTTTGAACTTTGGTCTAAAATCAAAATTGGTGGTGATCAATTTTCAATATCTGTTACAGCATTAATCATATTAATCTATCTAGTAGTCGGTGCTTTCGGCTTTATCAGATGGTATTATTATCACTGAAGACTCTGATGCTGTAATGCTAAGGAGTAATGTAAACAGTAAGAAAAATGACTTTAAGAAATGTTTATTTCTTAAAATCACAGGGACAGCAACCGTAACATTGCTGTCCCTTTTAATATGAATATTAATTTTCTATCTTTCCTTGAATGATAAATCCATTCCAGTCTTCAACTATATATTCTCCGTTCTTCTTTCTGACTATTTGCCCAATAGCTTCACTTTCCTCAATTCTATTATTAAGTTCTTTGAGATTTCTTATATATACTATTTGATTGTTTATTTGATTCTTCATTTCTTTCTCAAAGACATCTTTTAATTCTTTAAGTTCTACTAGACCATCCTCTTTTAAGTATTCCTTGGTATCCTTAAATGACTGATAGATATTGTTTGTCTGATTGTATCTTTCATAGAATACTTTCATGAATATTGCTGAGTTATAATCATCTACTTCTTCTACAGTAAGTAGCAATGTCTGGCATCCTGCAAGCTCAAATGCACGTCTAATACCATAGATTCCTTCACCACTTATATTTTCACCAAGTCCTGTATTACATGCTGATAATACAACTAATTCTGTACCCTTTAAGTCCATATACTGTATTTCTTTAGCACTAATATAGCCGTAATTATTATCTTCCACGTTATATCCTGATAAGCATAGAATACCTCTGTCCATTGGTTCCATATGTTCATTATCTAGATAGTCACCATGTGTAGAAACATGAAGTATTCTTGGCCTTTTTGTATTAAAGAAGTTATCATGATTGGCTTGATATGAACTATATATAGTGGACTTTTCACCATAGATATCATGAATGAACATACCTTCAAGATATGAACCATAGAGAACACCTTTTGTATCTCCTCTATCGTTATCTTCAGATTGTGTACCTGAGAAGTCTGGATAGACAAAGGATACAAGCTGATCTGTGTAATTATCATCCGTATTCTTATTAAAGAGTGTTTGTACAGAACTTAGGTAGGAAATATTTAAGTAGTTAAGTATTCTTTCAAAAGATAAGTTATAAAGATTACCATCAGGACAAATATAGATATGATCATAATCTTCAAAAGAACCGATAAATAGTTTAATATCTTCAGCATCAATAAATGAGCCATTGACAATATCTGGGTATTCAACCATATAATATGAATATTTTCCTTGCTTTATGAGGATAAGACCATACTTAGAATTATCAAGTTCATAGAAATCAATAACCAGCTTATTACTTATCATATGAGATACTTCTTCTAGAGATAATCTTTCACCCATTGTTTCATTGTGGAATCTATTGACATCTATCTCAAAAGACAGATTCTTATTGATGAAAACATAATCTAGCAAATCCTTGATTTTTCTATCAAAAACACATAATTTCAATAATTTATATACATTATTGTATGATTCAAGAAAGTTTCGTCTAGAAGAGACTTCTTTTATATTAAAGGCAGTTGTCTTAAGATTATTAATGTTTTCAAAATATGTAGTCATATGCTTCTTGATAGATTGGTTATCTGTTTTTTCTTGGTAAATCTGTGAAACTAGTAGGTTTGATAATGCAAGTAATGTATCTGGATGTTTCGCTCCCAGGATTTCTTTTCTTGCATTATAAACTATGTCATCTAGTTCACATGCCTTGTTATAATCCCCTAAATCAGAATAAGAGTTGGCTAAATTAGAAAGTGATGTTAATGTATCTGGGTGGTTATCTCCTAAAATTTCTTTTCTTGCATTATAAACTGCATTTCTCATTTCTAGTGCCTTGCTGTAATTTCCTAAATCAGAATAAGAGTTGGCTAAATTAGAAAGTGATGTTAATGTGTCAGGATGTTTCTCTCCTAGAATCTCTTTTCTTACATTATAAACTGCATTTTTCATTTCTAGTGCCTTGCTGTAGTCTCCTAAATCAGAATATGAGCATACCAAATCGTGTAAGGCAGATAATGTATAAGGATGATTTTCTCCCAGAATTTCTTTTCTTCCGTTATAAATCGCATTTCTCATCACTAGTGCCACATTATAATCTCCCAAACATTGATAAGAGTTTGCTAGATTATCTAATACATCTAATGTATATGGATGTTTTTCTCCTAATTCACGTTTATATATATAATATAGCTCTTGATAAACATTATTTGCTTTCGTATAATTTCCTGCTTTATATGCTTCTTCTGCTTTCTTAATAAGATCATCAATCGTAAGCTTACTCATACTTATTCCTCCCAATCCCTTTCTAATCTAATAAACTAATCTACGCAACCTTCACTACACTACAAAAGAGGGATGTCTTTTTAGATTCAAATCAATTTAATGCATCTTCTGCAAACTCGATACTACTTGAAATATTATGTTTCTTATATTCATCTGGATATTTAATCATCAGATTCTTATATGCCTCTATAATCTCCTTACTCTGTGTATTCTCTGCAAAATCATCAATAATTTCACTAATCCACCCGTACTCATCTGCAGTACATTCATTCTTTAGATATTCAATTGTTGATGGAATATCCTGACTTAATATTTCTATTTCTTTTTTCCAACATTGTTCAATTCCAAATGACCACTCATCAGACATTTCTGAACGTTCTCTTATTACTTCTCTAAACTTAACTACATCCATTATTTATTCCCTTCTAACTCTAATAACGCTTCTTTTCTATCTATACCACCTGCATAACCTGTTAAGCTTCCATTACTACCTAACACTCTATGACAAGGTACAATAATACTTATTCTATTATGCCCTACTGCTCCTCCTACTGCCTGTGCAGAGAATCTTTTAACACCTCTTCTTTGTGCCAATATATTCGCAATCTCTCCATAAGTCATTGTATGTCCATAAGGAATATCACAAAGAATATCCCATACTTCTTTTTGAAAGTCTGTACCTATGAAGTGAAGAGGAAAATCAATAGATGGCTGTTCTTTCTTAAAATAAAGATCAAGCCATCTTTTTACTTTTAGAATAAGTTCTGTTTCTTTTTCTTCATAAGGTTCTTTTAATCCTGATGCATAATACTTCTGATTCTCAAACCATAAGCCATATACACCTATTTCATCTACCGCAATAAGTATATCTCCTAATGGTGATTGATAATGTCCAATATAAGTCATATGAAATCCTCCATATATCTATCATATCAAAAAAAAGACTCATAAGAGTCTCTTAATTGAATTGTTTATGTTTATTTTCAATAAAGTCATGATACCATTTAAAGCTATCTTTTTTATATCTCTTATAAGTACCCTGACCTAGATTATTAGCATCTACATAAACAACGCCATAACGTTTTTCCATTTCACAGCTTCCTGCAGAAACAATATCAATCACACCCCACATGATATAGCCTATAACGTCTACACCATCATCAATCGCTTCATCAATTTGTTTAAAGTGTTGTTCAAGATAATCTATTCTATATGGATTATGAATGAGACCATATTCATGGGAGGAAGTAATCAATATATTCTCCCCCAGTTTTCAAATACAACTGTCGCAAATCTTTCATAGAATTCAATCAGTTTTCTATTTGTCCATCCACCATAATGTTCTACTAGGTACAATGGAACAGCATAATGATTCATTGTGAAAAAGATCTTCATACCTGCTTTATGTACTTCTTTGAAGATATGATCATAGAACTTGATTCCTTCATTAGGTGTTTCCTCATCTCCATGAGGATATAATCTAGCCCAGCTGATTGAGAAACGATAGATATCAATACCCAATTCTTTAAGTAAGGCGATATCTTCATCAATATGATGATAACCATCACTCCCCTGTCTAAATGGGTAGTAACCTATTCCTTCACATTTCTTTGCTTCATCTATAATATCCTGTGTGAGTAGTCTTGTAGATGTTGTCGCATCAGATGTTCTTTTAGATAGGGTCTACAATCCTGTGTATCTAAGCCTTTACCGCCTTCTTTATAACCACCTTCATACTGGCTGCTAGCAGTAGCTCCACCCCATAATATATCTTTTGTTTTTTGCATAGTTGTCTCCTTTATTGAAAAAACTAAGGTTTTACCCTTAGTTTCTTTGCAAGCTTATAAGCACCATATTCCGGTGTATGGATAGGTGAAATAAGATTATCTATTGTTTCATTAAGAACAGGTAAAATATAGTGAGAAGCATGATCAAATACACCTCCAATATAAGAAATACGAGGTGTTGAATCATGTTCTTTTAAAAGTGTTTGTATGAGTGAACGTATTTCTAATGCTGCCTGTTTATATATTTCTATCGCATAAGGATCTCCCTGATTGGCAGCTAATCCATTGATATAAGCATAGGATGCAGTAGATGTACGATCAAGACTATTCATAAATGTGATGATATCATAATCAATATCTAGATGACATTCTTCCATAATCAAATCATAAAGAACTGTTTTTTCTAGTCTGCCATCTATTTCTTTACAGAATGTATTAAACATCTTCTTCGCAATCCAATAAGCACTGCCTTCATCTCCTAATTGATAACCCCAGCCTCCACAACGTGTCAGCTTATTATTCTTGAGGGATAAGGCAATACTGCCTGTTCCTGCAATGACCACAATACCATCATGACCATCTAATGCACCTTCTATCGCAATTCTTACATCACTTTCTACGACAAAAATTCTATCTTCAAATGCTTCTTTACATATGTATTGTATTTTGTCTCTTAGTTCTTTCTGTTGGCCATATCCTGCAAGTCCTGCACCAATAATGGCAGTATGATCAGTATCTAGCTGATTGACACCATCTCTTAATATTTCAATAGATTGATCTTGTGGCTGAGTGAGAACATGTACTGTAGGAAGGATTAATTCTTTTAAACGAGATCCGTTCTCATCAAAAAGAACCATCTTTGTTTTTGTACCTCCGCCATCTATACCTATATACAACATTTTTGTTACCTCTTAATTTTCAGATGCTTCGTTTGGCTTTTCTTCTTCTAATAATTCATTATCATACATCTTAAAGAATGGATAATACATGATAACTGAAAGTAGGATTAATACAATACTTAATACAGCTGCTCTCCAGTCACCACCACATGCAAGATATGCACCAATTGGGCCAGGAAGTGTCCAAGGCGCAATAGTGACTGCACAGTTAACTAAATGCATTGCTGTTGCAATCCAAGCAATAGTTGCAAGAACGAGTGGGACTAAGATAAATGGTATTAACAACATTGGGTTTAATACGATTGGTGCACCAAAAATCATTGGTTCATTGATATTGAATAATGAAGGAAGGATTGTTGTTCTACCAAGTGTTTTACCATATTTACTCTTAGCAGCAAAACAGAAAAGAATCGCAAGTCCTAAAGTAGCACCAGAACCACCAATATGTACAAACCACTGTAAGAATGGTTCTACACCAATATGAGTCGCTGTCTTACCTGCTGCAAGTGCTGCAGTGTTCTGATCTAATAAGATGAGCCAGATTGGTCTAGCAAGTGAGCTGACAATAGAGTCACCATGAATACCAAATGACCAGAAGAACATGATTAAGAAAATAATGAGTAATGTAGAAGGTAATGTATCAGTTGCATTGACTAAAGGTTTAATGAGGTTACCCACAATGCTGTGAACATCTACACCTAACCACATAGTAAGTGTAGAAATACCTAGGATAATGATGATAGTAGGTGTTAATGATTCAAATGATCTTGCGACTGCAGGTGGAACGGCTGCAGGCATAGTGATTTTTAATCCTTTTACCTGTGTGAAACGATATACTTCTACACCAATAAAGGCAGAAATAATACCAATAAACATACCTGCTGAACCTAAGTGTTCTGCAGGAATAACATAACCAGATGGTAATTGCTGTAAGAAAGCATTTAATTCAGCATTCTTAGTGGCAAGAGTTGCAATAGAGTCTGTGACATCTGGAATAGATGCTGGTACGACTGTAAGCAGAAATGTAAGTTCTGCCATGATTGCACCACTTAAACCATCTAAATCATATGATTTAGCTAAAGAGTACCCAATGCCAAATACAGCATAGAGTGTCATGATATACATTGACATTCTATAAGGTAAAAGGATTGCGACTGCATTTGCTTTAATGAATTTTGCGAGTGCCCAGCTTTCAGGCATCTGGTTGTATGAAAAAGCAACAACCATTAATAATGAACTAACGATGATAATTGGTAATGTCGCAATAATACCATCACGAATAGCACGTAAATGTCTTTGATTAGAGAGTTTTTCTAATGGACCCGCTAATTTACCTTCAATGACATTTGTAATTGCATCGAACATAATATAATCTCCTGTTATTTAATCATTAATATTAATATAAAGGCCATCAAAGAGAAGAGACCTGTGACAAGATAGAAGTTTTTACATAATCCTTCTTTTCTTTCAATGAAATACTGGGAATAAGCTACACTGAGTCCACATACTAAACCACTGATCAGGGCATTAGGGAGTCTGAAGTCGATGTGGAGATAAGTGAATCCATTGACACAGATGATAAGTGACAACATTGTAGAAACAAGAATAAGTAAAGCACTCTTGAAACCAAACATAGGGATATCGTAATCCGTCATACCAAAGATATTCTTGTTTTGTTTATTGTTTTGATTCTTTACAACGTACTTATTCATCTCAAATTCTCCTATAGATTACTTTTTACAGTTTGACTGATATTTCCATTGTTTTTAAGAAGAGCTTCTTCACATTCTTTTTCATCTTTACCTGTTAAACCAGATAGAATCGCAATCTTTACATTGTAGTGACATTTAGTTAATAATCTGATTGATTCTTCTTCAGAACAATCTAAAGATTGTGAAACAATGTTGACAGCTCTGATCTTAAGTTTTTCATTGGTAGGCTGTACATCAACCATTAGGTTTTTATAGACCTTTCCTCTTTTGATCATTACAGATGTAGAAAGCATATTTAGGACAAGCTTCTGGGCAGTACCTGCCTTCATTCTTGTAGAACCTGTCACAACTTCTGCACCCGTTACTACTTCAATTGGATAGTGGGAGTATTTTGATATTTCCCCATTGTGAACACAACAGATAGAAACTGTCTGGCATCCTAGTGTGCGCGCATAGTGAAGTCCGCCAATGACATAAGGTGTTCTGCCTGATGCTGCAATACCACATACAACATCTTTGTCTGTTAAGTGAATATTCTTTAAGTCCTCTACAGCAAGTTCCTGAGAATCTTCTGCACCTTCTATTGCAGTTGTGAGTGCGATGTTCCCACCGGCAATTAATCCTTGTACTAGATGAGGATCAACACCATAAGTGGGAGGACATTCTGATGCATCTAGTACACCTAATCTCCCCGATGTACCAGCACCAATATAAATCAGTCTGCCACCTTGACTCATCTGTTGATAGATACAGTCAACAGCAAGTGAGATTTGCGGTAAGACGTCTCTTACAGCTAAAGCCACCTTCTGATCTTCATTATTAATAGTAGTAAGAATATCTATCGTAGACATTTCATCTATATGTAATGAATCAGGATTTGACTGTTCTGTATCTAAGTTATTTAAGTTCATTTCTGTTCCCTCCTTCCAATATCATTATAGACATAATGAAATATTATTTCAAGTATATTTAACATAAAATGAAATGTTATTTCTAAAATAAAAGACTCATAGTGAAATATGAGTCTACTTTTTGAGTATAGAGACATTGTCTTTTGAATCTATGAGATTCTTTTTATGTTCTTCAAAGTTCTTCTTAAATACACCGTAATACAATAAATCAGTTATCACAAATGAAGAGATACGAGAAGAGACAGCACCTATACGTAGTGCTTTTTCTTCACTTGGTACTTTAAGTGAGTAGGTACTTAGTTTAGAGACTGGATTAGAGTTGATCTGTGTAATAGAAATGAATGGTATTTGTTTTTCATGTAATACTTTTGCAACATCTACTAAACCAGTAGTAGAACCTGAATAACTGATAATAAGTGCTGCATCATTTTGATCCATGCTTTGGGCGAAGGTCATCTGTACATGAAGATCAGCGTTATAGATCACCTTCTTACCTATACGCATGAGTTTCTGGTAGATATCTAAACCAATGACTGATGAACCACCTACACCAAAGAGATAGATAGTAGATGCATTATTGAGTAAGTCTATTGATGCTTCTAGTGTATCTATGTTTATTAACTGATATGTTTTTAAGACTGTGTTCATGTTTAGTCTACAGCCTTTTTCTACTAGTGTACTGATATTATCTTCTGGTTCAAAGATGAGGTCTACTTCTTGTTGTTTTTCTTCTTTAGTTGATTGAGCTAAGTTCATCTTTAGATCACTAAAGCCTTTAAAACCTATTTTTTTTGAGAAACGGATAATAGCAGCTGCAGAGGTATTCGTCTTTTCACCTAGTGCTTGAGCAGAATCCTGTAGGATATCATTTTCTAGTATGTATTCAGCTATGAGCTTTTCTGTTGCAGTATAGCTATCATTGTATTCTTTTATTCTTAAATATGCGTTCATGGGATCACCTCCGATTAACACCATTATAGCATATGCAAAGAGTCGTTTTGTATATGAAAATATCCCCTGAAGAGGGGATTGGAAATCATGAGGTTTCCGCATTTACCATTTTATAGAAAACACAAACTAATTCTTATGAAGAATATAGGAAAGCATCATAAGTGAATTGTTCACATCATTTTAATAAGTACTTAAGAAGATTACCAAGATTCAATCTATTTCATTGTCCTTCTTATGATTTTTTGTTTATTATTCTTATCAAATTATATTTTCCCTTCAAGATTTAAATATATCACTTTGCCGTAAAATATAATTCTTTTTACCTTTATGTTTTTTAACTTTTTTCCTCTATTCTTACCCGATAACATTTTATTCCAATATTCATCTATTTCTTTATTAGTTAAACTATCGTCAAATACCTTTGAATACTTTATGAATTGTTCTTTTAAGTCATCATTAGTCACACTATCGGAACTATTTTGAACAGCAACAGCCATTTTATTCCCAAACATGCTCTTACCTTGTATCCATATTTTTAATTTCTCGTTTGATATATCAACTATACTAGGCTCATCTTTTCCTTCAAGTTTTTTCATACTTACCATATCACTAGTAATATCTGGATCATTAATTTCGTTATATTTATTCAAAAAAGAATTAATACTTTTATCTTTTTTATAAATCAACTTTTCTTTTGTCTTTTTCTTAAATCCAAAGAAACTATTTTCTAATATGTCTTTAGTTGTACTTTTTGATTTATTTGTTGTACCGCAACTAACTAATACCAAGCAAAGAAGCAGTATAATTATTTTCTTCATAAAAATTCTCCCTTTAATTAAAATTTTCACTAATCATTACTATCTGTAAAGTCCATATTTCGCTTTCACATTTAACCCATATCCAAATATTGCACCAACTATACCAACAATATGTGCCATATTTGAAATATTGTTTTGAACTGCAATACCCTCATATACCTGCTATCCAATATGCAACTAATATAAATGTAATAGGAATTTCTCCTTCTTTAAAATCAATAAATGAAGCCAGCATTATAAATGCAATAACTGCTCCATTCTACTTCTTGTTGTTTTTATTCTTTAGTAGATTGGGAAACGGATATTAGCTGTTACAGAATCTCGTAATATATAATCACTATTAGCTTTTTGTAGCAGTATTGTCTATTCTTAAGTATACATTCATAGTACTACCGCCGATTAACTATATTATAACATATGAAAAGAGTTGTTTTGAATATAAAAATATCCCCTGAAGAGGGGATTGTAAAGAATGTACCCTAGAGGGGAACTATTTAAAATAATCATAATTACATTACTCGTCATTTATCAAAACAAAACTATTGTGCATGTATTTTATGTTTTACTTTCTTAACCATATTTGGATCTAACTTATTCAAAAACATTCCAAAGTCAATTTGTGATTTTACTTTTATTTCTTTTAGTTTTTTAGCATCCGCAATCTTTCTTTTTGCTTCGCTTTTAGGATATCCACCACCAAATGGTTCTGAAAATAATGCTTTAATTGTTTCCTCTAAATTCTTTTCACCTGTATATGTATACTCTTCTCCAAGAGGTAAAGATACTACATTTCCGTTATTGATCTGTGCAAATAAATAGGCATCTTTCGCTGTTGGAACATACCCACATAAAACACCAGGCATACTATTACAGGCAAGCATCATTCCTTGTCCTGAAGAACATCCAGTTACAACAAAATCAACTATATGACTGTTTATGAGCATCCCAATCAACAAAGCAATCTCAACATAAGTATAGTTTTCATCTTCATCTACAAAACATCCAAAATTAATAACTTCTGCATCTTTTGCATATTTCTTTGTATATTTATAAAGCATCTCATTTTTTGATACTTGTGAACTTGCTTGTACAACTGCTATCTTCATTGATATTCCTCCAGTAGTGTATCTATGTTTTTAAGACTGTATTCATATTTAATCTACTTCTAGCTTTTCTTCTTTAGTAGATTCATCTTTAGATTACTGAACACTTTAAAGCCTATTTTTTCGAGAAACGGATATTAGGTGTTGCAGGGGCATTTGTCTTCTCATCTAATCCCCGTGCAAAATACCTGTAGTATATAGCTAACTATTAGCTTTTCTGTAGTAGTATAACTATCTATTCTTAAGTATGCATTCATAGGATTATCACCAATTAACCCTATTATAGCATATGAAAAAAGTTACTTTGCATAGAAAAAGAAAAGAGCCTTTGTGTTTGGATAATCAAATACAAAGGCTGTTTCAGGAGGCTGTTTAGTTATATGTAAATTTAATAATGGCACCTAGTCCTAACAATAGGACAAATGACGGCATATATGATACAAATGTAGTAATCAAGTTTGAAACCGTACTTGCAATCCAAGGCCCAAACATAGGAATAATTAAATATACTAATAAAAACTGAATGATATGATCCATAAGCTTATATACTAATCTATCCATTGATTGATTGCCTTTCTTAAGATTTTCCATTATGAGTTGTTTAATTACATTGATAGAGATAAATCCTGCCTAAAGTGTTTCGAGTAAATCTGTTGCTTAGGTTATACTTTATGACAAAAGGAGAAGTCATTATTTGAATGCACACTAGGCAGGTCATTTAAAATTCTATGATTTATTTTCTTTTTGCATCACCAACCTTCACTTATAATGTATATCCTTTTATTTTTCCCTCTTTTTACACATTCTTTTTTGAATAATTGAATTCTATAAAAAAGAGGACAGATGGAACTACAAATCATCCATACTATCCTCATATATAGTTCTCACCATATGTGATCTGTTATTCTAATTTAAGTTTTCTTCATCTACTCCCTCATATACTTTCATTAACTTATTATTGATACTCTCTTCATCTGACATCATTAACTGTTTAAATCTTTCTATAGACTCATCAAACATATTTGGATCATAAGTGATATGATTACCCAAAAATAAATTACCAGCATTGTAATAAGTATCAATCTTTAATAAAAGTGCATGTTTAGTAATCATAATTTCATCTAAACAATGTTGCTGTACAATTTCAATAAGTTTAGTGTACAAACGTACCTTGAACAAATATTTAGACATTTTGTTTTTTCTAGACTTGTAATCATCATTCTTTCTAACAAACTCACGAGAAAATTTCATTACATATTTACTACGTTTGATATGATATTGATATGTTTTGTCATGATAGAGTTTAATGTTCTGACTAATATACTTATCAAACATACACTTATGTTGCTTTGTATAATCTTCCATTCGTTGTGATCCATAGACTAATGCATGAGTGATTCCATGTAAACGTGTCAGAAATAAAGGGTGATTTAATCCCTTATACTTAATACTATTCAATTCTTCAATTTCTTTTTTTGATTCAATTTTATCTAATGATTCATATTTCATTGTTATCACCGTCCTCACTTATAATGTATGTCCAGTTATTTTTCCCTTTTATAAGCGATATGACAGTTAAGCTGTACATTTCTTGAATAGAACCAGTGATATACCTTAAAAGGAGATTCAGGAGGTAATCTTAGTGTTTTCTTCTCTACCGCTTCGAACATCTCCTTTCTGCTTTAGCTTTCTGATCTGCGCGAGCATGATGGCTGTCATATAATGATTTCCAAAATCATTGTAAGTATCAGTATGGATAATTTCTCCATTTTTAGGATGCATCACAACACCTGGCTTGAGGTTATCGCAGACCACTCTTACGGTAAATCTGCCAAAGCACTCAAACATATGATGATTACAGTTGTTCCATGCATCCATCTTCATATTCTTTGTAGTTTCTCCATATGAATACTGAGAGAATGAGAGTGTAGCTACAAATTGATATACCTTAACCACTTCCCCTGTAGAAAGGACAGTATAATGTATTGTAGGACCACTCAACTTCAGTTTTAATACCAGGCCTGTGCTGATATGATTGGTGTAGTTGACAATATAGTTGGTACACTTTATGCGATTGATGGTGCTATTCCTTGAGAATAATCAATATTGTTAGAAAATGAAACCACATGTGTAAAATCATTTTTAAATTCGATTTTTCGTGCTGCATCCTTATACTTTGATAACTTATTCTTTCTGTACAAGATTTTCTTTACCAATCACTTTCTCTATGTTTTCTAATAAAGCTTTCTCTACCTTTTGAAAATGTATTACTCTTTCATCATTTCGGTAGTCCAGATGTGGAATTAGAATATTTGAATTCTTATTAGCCTCTGACTTCATTCTTTTTTCATACTGAGTTAAATATACTTGGACCATACTTTCAACATTACTTAATTCATCGAAAATCATATTTTTCATTTTAATATAGTGATTATATTTAATTTTCAAACATAACAGTTCAAAAGATAAAATTATATTATCTTTTTCGTCATTCATCCCATCCTTTTCTCCTCTTAAAGAAGAATCATTAATAACACTATGATTCATGTTATAGATTAATTTTTCTGCTTCCTTCGAAAAATTTCTTAAGCCGTTCTCTAAATGCTTCATCATTTCACTTAAATAATCGTTGTAGTCCTCTATAATCTTACTAATATATATAGCCTCATGTTTTTCGTGATATTTTAATTTAAACTTTGAGACAATACTTTTGTAAACAGTAATAAAAAATCTAGGCAATAATGTTTCTTTCATACTTTTTTTCACTTTCTTTCCTCCTTCATTTAATAACATATAGGTAGATATAACACCTTGTTCCTATGAAAATAATTTAAAATACAACAGAAACTTTTGATTTGTCTGCACTACGCATTGATATAATCAAGCATGAATGTAAAGTATTTTTCACTCTTTTATTCATATTATTTATCCTCCTCACTCTATAACCTATTGCCCATATATAATCCCTATTTTTTACATATAATTTTTATTATGCATATTATATTCACAACATTAAGATACACACATTGTTTCATCATCAGACATCCCATGATTCCTCTAACTCGTGATTCTCACTTTGAAAAGAAACGGGTTCATCTATTTGTTCACCAGTTAATTTATTAGCGGCAGAATAATTAATCATAATTGCCTGTGGTCTTTCACCTACAGGTGTATAGTTTGTTACACCATAGAAGCCATTATTATTTAAATCCGGAGCACAGGAAGCCACTTCTCTTTCTATATGTCTTTGATCTATTTGATTCACATTTGTATTTTGTGGATCAATATTATCAAAGCCTGTACTTCCTTGAAGAAAATCTACAATCACATAACCTCCATAATCATTCTCCTGGCAATATTCACGTACTATACTCTTCTGATTATACGAATTTCTAGACTCTATAATCTCTGCTTCTTCTATATAACCATAGGCTCTCTTACCTGATGGTGTACTTTCATATGTAAACTTATTCATAAAATACTCCTTACTAAAATATATAAACAAACGAGAATAATAATACATGGCATGAAGGCACTACACATCTGTATTAATACAGGCATACCATCGCGTATCCATGCCCCCTAAACCAGGTATGAAATAACAAAGTACTACAAGTAATATTAAGTACTTCATAAGTAATCCCTCCTCATGAAATAAGACTTAAATAATTGAATAGATGACTAAAAAAAGTATTTGTGTTTGAATATCCAAATACAAATACTCTTTTCAGTAGATTATTTATGGATTGAAAAAATGTTTAGCTGTGTACAAGTTTAATTAGAATAACTAACCCCGACAGTAATACTATAGAAGGCAAGTATGGCACAAATCTAACAATAAAATATGAAACCACACTACCAATCAAAGGTACAAGTATAGAAATAAGAAGACATATCAATATCAATTTAATCAGATATTTCATAAGCTTATACTTACTCAATCAATTGATTGATTTACCTTTCATAAGATTTTGAATTTCTACTATTAATAGTTTAATCATACTGTAATAACATAGAGAAGTATCCTGCCTAAAGTGTTTCTATTAGATTTGTTTACATTAAGAAAGACTTTATGACATGCACTAGGAGGAGCAGACATTATTTGAATATTACTTAAATCAACACAGTAGGCAGGTTCTCTATGATTCTAGGTTTATTAGGATTTAAATGAGTCCCATAACCCTAGATTCAACTTGTTTAATATTTCTAAAATGTATTCTTTTTATCACCCTCCCTTCACCCTATAACTTATCAGAAAAAAATAATCCCTCTTTTTGACACTAAATAATAGAAAAATATATTTTGTTGTCTTCTGTTAATGTTTGGTGAAGGATGTGTAGAAGAGTTTGTTTTAATAGATTAAAATGGTATTAATGAATGATGTGGGAGGAATACGTATGAATGAGGTTTTAATTGACAAGCTTTTTAAACAAATAGAAGAAGCACATAAAGCTGGAAATTATTTAAAAGAAAAAAAAGCTTATGAGAAATTGTACAACCTATATAAGTGTGAACTAGGAAGAAAAAATGAGTTCACATTAGATGTTTTAGAAAATCTTGGAAATTCTTATTATAATCTAGGCGTTTACAATAAAGCATTGCAGTTATATGAAGAAGTATATATTACAAGAAAAAAATCTCCTAAAGAGAAGTATCCAAAAACTTTGAGTGCACTTAATAATCTAGCCATTACATATGGTAAACTTGGAAATTATAAAAAGGAATTAGAATTACAAAATGAGGTTTATAGTGTAAAAAAAGATATTCTTGGAGAATACGCTCTTGATACATTGACTACACTTGGTAATATAGCAGTTTCTTACAATCATTTAGGAAATTACAAAAAATCATTAGACCTTTTTAAAATAATTTATATTAAATTAAAAAATAAATTAGGAGAGAAGCATCCTGATACATTAAGAGCACTTGACAATCTAGCTGCTTCCTATAATCGCATGGGAGATTACAATAAAGCGTTAAAATTAGGTAATGACGTCTATATTAAAAGAAAAAATAAACTTGGAGAGAAGCATCCTGATACATTAAAAGCACTTAACAATCTAGCACGTTACTATAGTCACATAGGAGATTACAATAAAGCGTTAGAATTAGGTAATGAAGCCTATATTAAAAGAAAGAATATACTTGGTGAAAATCATCCTGACACACTAGATTCACTTTTCTCTTTAGGAGGTTACTACAGTGATCTAGGGAATTACAAAAAGGCATCGGAATTGCAAGAAGAAGTTTATGTTGCAAGAAAAAGAATTCTAGGAGAGAAGCATCCTGATACACTAAATGCACTTTCTGATCTAGTAGCTTTATATTATGAGCAAGGAGATTACAACAAGGCACTAGAAAACATAAATAGAGTTTATAATGCTAGTAAAGAAATCCTTGGAGAAAAGCACCCTGATACATTGGGTGCACTTGAAAATCTAGCATTCTCCTACTGGAATTCAGGAGATTACAACAAGGGATTTGAACTGCAAGAAAAAGTTTATGTTGCAAGAAAGAAAATTCTAGGAGAAAAGCATCCTGAAACATTGAATGCTCTAGCAAATCTAGCAATTTCTTATTTTTATCTAGGAAATTACAAAAAGATGTTAGAACTACAAAACATAGTCTATAATTTAAAAAAAGAAATCCTAGGAGAAAATCATCCAGAAACTTTATCAGCATTGGCAAATCTAGCAAATGCATATAGTAATCTAGGTGATTACAATACAGCATTAGAAATGACAAATGCAGTTTATAATGCAAGAAAAGTAATTCTAGGAGAGAGGCATCCTCATGTATTATCTATTTTGAACTTTCTAGCTGTTTCTTATAGTAATCTAGGAGATTATAACAAAGCGTTAAAAATAGAAAGTTTTGTTTATAGTGCAAGCAAAGAAATTCTAGGTGAGAGTCATCCTGATACATTATTTTCATTAAACAATCTAGCATTTTCTTACAAAACATTAAAATACTATGATAAAGCACTAGATTTTGCAATCGATGCGTATAAAAAGACAAAGAATGCATTCGGTAATAATCATCTGTATACACTTTTCACATTGATCACATTAATTTCAATACAGATCACCAAAGAGGAAACCGATAATCAATCTATCAAAAAGTATATGACAGCATATTTTGAAAATATCAACAAATTCAAGGTAACTGCTTTTAGTATAAAAGAAATCTCTTCTAGACGAAATTTTCTCAAATCATTTAATGAAGTATATAAATTATTGAAAAGTAGTATCTTTGAAAAAAATATTCACGACTTATCAGATTACCTCTTCATAAATAAGAATCTCTCTTTTGAGATAGATATCGATAGATTCCACAATGAAGCAATGGGTGAAAGATTATCTTTAGAAGAAGTATCTCATGCGATAGGCAATCAGCTGCTTATTGATTTCTATGAACTTGATGATTCAAAGTATGGTCTTATTCTCATAAAAAAAGGAAACTATTCACAGTTTGTTGCTGATTTTGAAGATATCATCAATGGGTCATTTATTAATAATAAAGATATCCAACCATTTATTGGTCAGCTTAAAGATTATGATCATATCTATATCTGTCCTGATGGTAAACTTTATAACCTATCCTTTGAAAGAGTACTTAACTGTTCAAATATTTCTTACCTAAGTTCTGTACAGACACTTTTCAAGAAGAATACAGATGATGACAGCAACGATCAGCTTGTATCCTTTGTCTATCCTGATTTCTCTGGAACACTGTCAGATGATAATGACAGAGGAGATAAAAAAGGAGTACTCTATGGTTCATATCTTGAAGGTATGTTCATTCAAGATATCTATGGCGAGAAGTC
>OIYQ01000286.1_pt1 | contig 20757 bp, 15 predicted proteins | sample 1588311 | NCBI WGS metagenome assembly OIYQ01 (sample SAMN03283244) | human gut metagenome | biome: human-associated habitat; material: feces | host: Homo sapiens | place: Peru | collected 2012
GGACTTCATGGATGAGAACTACAAGGGCGCTGTGGTCTCCGTTGTGGAGAACCCCACCGACGGCTATGATTCCACTGTGGATTATGACGCCCTGAACGGTCAGACCGTCAGCTGCGCCGCTACTCCCGCTCCCCACTGCGAGGTGCTGGAGGTGTGCAAGGAGATCCTTGCCGCCAAGGGCATCACGCTGGACATTCAGGAGTACGACGACTATGTGATCCCCAACCAGATCGTTGAGGACGGTCAGGTCGATACCAACTACTTCCAGCATCAGCCGTATCTGGACAACTTCAACGCCGAAAAGGGTACCCATCTGGTATCTGTTGCCGGTATTCACGTGGAGCCCATGGGCATCTACGGCGGCAAGCAGGACAGTCTGGCACCCATCGAGGGTTGATCTACCATCGAGGGATAATCTAAAGGAGCAATTTCTGTGATCGAACTCAAGTACCTTTCCAAGACCTTCCAGATGAAGGATGGCGCGGTGAAAGCGCTGCAGAACATCAACCTCACCATTCCCGATGGCTCCATCTACGGCATCATCGGTATGTCCGGTGCGGGCAAATCCACGCTGGTGCGCTGCATCAACCTGTTGGAGCGTCCCACCGGCGGCAGTGTGGTGATCGACGGCGTGGCCATGGAGACTTTGTCTCCCGCCTCGCTGCGCAAGCGCCGCCGGGAGATCACCATGATCTTCCAGCAGTTCAACCTGCTCATGCAGCGCACCTGCCTGAAGAACGTCTGCTTCCCCATGGAACTGGCAGGCGTAAAGAAGGCTGAGGCGGAAAAGCGTGCCATGGAGCTGTTGGAGATGGTGGGTCTGCCGGATAAGGCCAACGCCTACCCGGCACAGCTGTCCGGCGGTCAGAAGCAGCGCATCGCCATTGCCCGCGCACTGGCAACCAACCCCAAGGTGCTGCTGTGCGACGAGGCCACCAGCGCGCTGGACCCCAACACCACCCACTCCATCCTGACCCTGATCAAGGATATCAACCGCAAGCTGGGCATCACCGTGGTGGTCATTACCCACCAGATGAGCGTGGTGGAGGAGATCTGCGACAGCGTGGCCATTCTGGACGGCGGTGTGGTCGTGGAACAGGGCTCGGTACAGGAAATTTTTGCAAACCCCAAAACGGCAGCTGCCAAGCGTCTGGTAGCCCCCAACGGCGGCAGCGCAGCGCGGGATCTTTCCTGCTTTGCGCCGGATGACCATGTGGTGCGCGTTACCTTTAACGGTTCCTCCACTGCAAAGCCGCTGGTGGCAAGCCTTGCCGCCGAAAAGGGCATTCTGGTGTCGGTGCTCAGCGCCGATACCCGCGATCTGAGCGGCCAGTGCTACGGCTCCATGCTGCTCAAGCTGCCCGCAGAGCTTGCAGTTGCACAGCAGGCCATGGAATATATGCGCAGCCAGTCCGGCGTAACGGTAGAGGAGGTGACCGGTATATGAATATCGCAGATTACGGTTTTGCCATCTGGGAGACCTTTTATGTAACGGTGCTCTCCACCGCCTTTGCGCTGGTGCTGGGTCTGCCGCTGGGCGTGCTGCTGGTAGCCGGTGACAAGGACGGCATCCTGCCCCTGCCCGGCTGGCTGATGCACTTGATCAATATCGTCATCAACATCCTGCGCAGCGTGCCCTTCCTGATTTTGATGATCTGTGTGTTCCCGCTTACCCGCGCCATCGTGGGCACTACGGTGGGCACCAAGGCTACCATCGTTCCGCTGGTGGTCGCCGCCTTCCCCTTTGTGGCACGTCTGGTGGAGACCAGCCTGCGGGAGCTGGACGAGGGCGTGGTGGAAGCTGCCCAGAGCATGGGCGCTACCCCCTTCCAGATCATCACCAAGGTCATGATCCCGGAGTGCCTGCCCGGCCTGATCTCCAGCATGACCACCGCACTGACCACCATTTTGGGCTATTCCGCCATGTCCGGCGTCATCGGCGGCGGCGGTCTGGGCAAGATCGCCCTTTCCTACGGCTACTACCGCTACCAGACCAACATCATGATCGTCTGTGTGGTGCTGCTGGTGCTGATGGTGCAGGCGTTCCAGTCTGTGGGTACCCTGTGGGCCACCAAGAGCGATAAGCGCCTGCGGAAATAAGAAGCACACCAGAACCCTCTCAGGCGCTTCGCGCCAGCTCTCCCGAAGGGCGAGCTTTATGCGCTGTTACAGAAGGCTTTCCTTCTTGGAGAAAAGGCGAGAACGTTCTCTTTTGATGCAAAAAGCTCCCCCCTTCGGGGGAGCTGGCACCGCCGTCAGGCGGTGACTGAGAGGGTTTATATAAAAACAGTGTTCTTTCGATTCCCCGCCGGAGGCAGCCCCTCCTGCGGGGAATCGTCCTTCCCGACCAAAAAACCAGCAAAGGAGTATGTTGTATGAACCGTGATACCATCTGTGTGCAGGGCGGCTACACCCCCGGCAACGGCGAACCCCGTCAGATCCCCATCATCCAGTCCACCACCTTCAAGTACGCTACCAGCGAGGACATGGGCAAGCTGTTCGATCTGGAGGCAGACGGCTATTTCTATTCCCGCCTGCAGAACCCCACCTGCGACATGGTAGCCAAAAAGATCTGCGAGCTGGAGGGCGGCACCGCCGCCATGCTAACTTCCAGCGGACAGGCTGCAAACTTCTTTGCCCTGTTCAATATCTGCGAGGCAGGGGACCACATCGTGGCCTCCAGCACCATCTACGGCGGCACCTTCAACCTCATCTCGGTCACCATGGCAAAGATGGGCATCACTGCCACCTTTGTAGACCCCCTGTGCACCGAGGAGGAACTGAACGCCGCCTTCCAGCCCAACACCAAGGTGGTGTTCGGTGAGACCATCGCAAACCCCGCCCTGACTGTGCTGGACATTGAAAAGTTCGCCAAGGCCGCTCACGCTCATGGCGTGCCGCTGATGGTGGACAACACCTTCCCCACGCCGGTCAACTGCCGCCCCTTTGAGTGGGGCGCGGACATCGTGACCCACTCCACCACCAAGTACATGGACGGCCACGGCGCAGTGCTGGGCGGTGCCATCGTGGACAGCGGCAAGTTCGACTGGATGGCCCACGCCGAGAAGTTCCCCGGCCTGTGCACCCCGGACGACAGCTACCACGGCATCACCTACGCCGAGCGCTTCGGCAAAGAGGGTGCCTTTATCACCAAGGCGACCGCGCAGCTGATGCGTGATTTTGGCTCCATGCAGTCGCCCATGAACGCCTACATGCTGAACCTCGGTCTGGAAAGCCTGCATGTCCGGATGCAGCGCCACTGCGCCAACGGTATGGCCGTGGCAGAGTTCCTTGAGAGCCATCCCAAGGTGGCCTACGTGAACTACTGCGGTCTGGAGTCCAGCCCGTACCATGCATTGGCAGAGAAGTATCTGCCGAATGGCAGCTGCGGCGTGGTCAGCTTTGGTCTGGCCGGCGGCCGTGAGGCTGCAAGCATCTTTATGAAGAATCTGAAGCTGGCAGCCATCGAGACCCATGTGGCCGATGCCCGCACCTGCTGCCTGAACCCTGCATCCAGCACCCACCGCCAGATGAACGATGAGCAGCTGAAGGCTGCTGGGGTGCCCGCAGAGCTGGTGCGCATGAGCTGCGGTCTGGAAAGCAGCGAGGATCTCATTGCAGATATCGCACAGGCGCTGGATAAGATCTAAAAGGCAAACGGGTTCGCCCTCTCAGCTTCACTTCGTTCAGCAGCTCCCCCAAGGGGGAGCCGCTGGCGAAAAAGTAAACTTTGTGGTTTTGCCAAGGCCTCCCACTTTGGGGGAGGTGGCACGGCGTAAGCCGTGACGGAGAGGGCGAGGTCGCTATCAATATCCGCACCAAAGGAGTACGAAACTATGCCGCTGATCATCCCAAAGACCCTGCCCGCCTACGATGCCCTGTACGAAGAAAACGTCTTTGTCATGCACCGGGAGCGGGCGGCCTCCCAGCACATCCGCCCGCTGGAGATCCTGATCCTGAACCTGATGCCCACCAAGATCGCCACCGAGACCCAGATCGCCCGGCTGCTGGCAAACACCCCGCTGCAAGTGCACATGACCCTGCTGCAGACCGCCAGCCACTCTGCCACCCATGTGTCGGCTGCTCACCTTGAGGCCTTTTACAAGACCTTTGACGAGGTGAAGAACAACCGCTACGACGGCATGATCATCACCGGTGCGCCGGTGGAGACCATGGACTTTGAGCAGGTGGACTACTGGAACGAGCTGTGCGAGATCATGGACTTCAGTGAAACGAATGTCTACTCCACCCTTCATGTCTGCTGGGGCGCGCAGGCCGGGCTGTACTACCACTACGGCGTGCGCAAGCAGCTGCTGCCGGAAAAGATGTTCGGCGTGTTCGAGCACCGGGTCACCCGCCCGGCAAACCCGCTGGTGCGCGGCTTTGATGAGGTGTTCTACGCCCCCCACAGCCGCCACACCGGCATCTGCCGGGAGGATGTGGACAACTGCGCCGCCTTGCGTATTCTGGCCGAGAGCGACGCCGCCGGACCCTTCCTCATGAGCACCGAGAACGGGCGGCAGATCTTTGTCACCGGTCACCCGGAGTATGATAAATACACACTGGATGCCGAGTATAAGCGGGACGTGGCCAAAGGTCTGCCCATCCATGTGCCCGTCAACTACTACCCGGATGACGACCCCGCAAAGCCGCCGCTGTTCCGCTGGCGCGCCCACGCCCACCTGCTGTACGAAAACTGGCTGAACTATTATGTCTACCAGAACACCCCTTACGACTTGGGAGAGATCCAGCGGGTCAAGCACGAAGAAGCATAAGAAAGTTCAAAAGCCGCCGCGCAGAAAAACTGCCCGGCGGCTTTTCTGTACAGGCAGGTATTGTATGAAAAAAGTACAGGTGGTACAATAAAATACATAGATCGCCTGAAAAAGGCGAAAACAGAAAGGGTGAGGTCATGGAACAAAAAGTTTTTGCGGACAAAAGCAGAATGCGGGATTCCGGCGTTGAGCTTTTGAAGGTCATTACGGTCGTTCTGATCGTAATAAGCCATGTGGTGCTGACACTGACAACGGAAAATGAATATATCCCGTATAACGACTATCTTCTGGATTGTACCCATGCAACGACCAATATAACCGTTCTGCTTTTAGCGGTCATGCGGCATTTTGGTGCGCTGGGGAACTGGATCTTCTTCGTGGCTTCTGCGTGGTTCTTACTGGACAGCACAAAGGTGTCCGGGAAGAAAATAATGGGGATGCTGCTGGATATCTGGGTGATCTCCGTCCTGTTCCTTGGAATAACGCTTTTGATCCGGGGTGAGGTAAGCGGGAAGCTTTTCCTTTTCTCGCTTTTTCCAACGACATTTGAAAATAACTGGTATCTGACCTGTTATCTGTTATTCTATCCCATCCATCCGTATTTGAACCGTCTGATTTCCGCGATGACGCAAAAAGAACATCTGAAGATGATTTCTGTGCTGGCGGTACTGTATATCGGCTTTAATTTTATAGAAAGCAGGTTTTTCTTCCCGAATATGCTGCTTCTCTGGATCAGCGTATATCTGATCCTTGCCTATATCAAGCGCTACTGCATGGGGGTGTATGCCAGCGCAAAAGTGAATGGCATCCTTCTGCTGTGCGGTGCGGCGGGGGCAGTGGGCATCGTGGTTTTGACCGACCTGCTGGGATTAAAGATCGCTGCGCTGTCGGATCAGCTTTTACGGTGGGTGAGCAATTTTAACCCTTTTTTGATCCTGATCGCCATTGCGGCGTTTGGTCTGGCCAGAAATAACCACTTTAAAAATAAAAGGGTAAATCACATTGCAAAATGTGCTATGCTGATCTATATCATCCATGAAAACATTCTGCTGCGAACCTATACAAGACCCTATCTCTGGCACTGTATTTTTAACCGGTATGGATATGCCCATCTGTTTTTGTGGGTCTTTTTGTACGCGGCTGTCTGGCTGCTTGCGGCACTTGTGCTCAGCCTGCTTTACGAAAAGAGTATTCAGAAGATAACAGCAAAGGTAAGTGGAAAAATACTGAAATGGATGGGCGGCTGGTATCAAAAATATGAGGATGCCATGCTGAAGCTGCATTGATAAGACTGCCGCCTGCCCGGACTTGATCCCGTAAAAAAGGAACCCTCTCAAAGCAAAACTTTGCAGAGGGTTCCTTTTTGTGTGATGGTTTATTTTTTACGCTTTGCGGTCTTTTTCTTCCGCACGCTGTAACCAAAGGTGCCCAGCTTTTTGCCAAGCGCCAGATACTCCCCGTGGCTGTACACGATGAGGTTTGCCTTGTCCAGACACAGCTTGCCTTTTTCGTCCAGCAGGCTCTCGTCCACATCGCAGGCCACCACCTCGGCTAAAAACAGGTCGTGGCTGCCCAGCGGGATGCGCTGGGTGATGCGGCACTCCAAGTTGACCGGGCTTTCCTCCAGCACCGGGCAGTCGGTCAGCACGCTGCCGGGGGCGGCGTGCAGGCCGCAGGCGGCAAACTTGTCCACGTCGCGGCCGCTCTTCACGCCGCACCAGTCGATGGCGCGCACCAGCTTTTCGGTGGGCAGATTGATGGCGAACTGCCCGCTCTCGCACAGCAGCTGATGGCTGTACCGCTCCGGGCGCACGCTGATGGATACCATGCTGGGCTGGGTGCAGATGGTGCCTGTCCAGCCGATGGTGATAAGGTTGGGCTTTTCTAGCCCGCCGCAGGATACCAGTACCGGCGGTTCGGGGTTCAGAAGGGTGCTGCCCTTCCAGCTTTGCTTGCTCATCCGTGATATTTCCTTTCGTAGGGAGCCCAAGTGCGCTCCGAGATGATATAGCGCGGGCGGGCTTTCGTCTCCATATAGATCTTGCCGATATACTCGCCGATCACGCCCAGACACACCAGCTGCACGCCGCCCATAAAGCAGACGATGCACACGGTGGACGCCCAGCCTGCCACGCTGCTGCCCATGGCTGCGCATACGATGGCCCAGATGACCCCGATAAAGCTGACAATGCTTACCGCGATGCCCGCCCCGGTGATGATGCGGATGGGCTTGTTGGAAAGGCTGGTAATGCCGTCAAAGGCCAGCGCCAGCATCTTGCTCAGGGGGTAGTGGCTCTCACCCGCCAGACGCTCGTGGCGCTCGTAGGTGACCACATCGTGGGCAAAGCCCACCAGCGGCACCATGCCCCGCAAAAAGATGTTGACCTCCTTGTAATCCGCAAAGCTTTCCAGCACGCGGGTGCTGATCAGGCGGTAGTCCGCGTGGTTGAATACGATATCCGCGCCCAAGGCGTTCATCACATGATAAAAGCCCTCGGCGGTGAACCGCTTGAAGAAGGTGTCGGTGTCCCGGCGGCTGCGCACACCGTACACCACCTCGGCACCGTCCAGATACTTTTTCACCATCTCGTCCATGGCGTTGATGTCGTCCTGACCGTCGCAGTCGATGGAGATGGTGATATCGCAGCTGTCGCTGTGCAGTGCCTCCATCAGCCCCGCCAGCACGGCGTTCTGGTGGCCGCGGTTGCGGCTCTGGGAAATGCCGATATAGTGCTCGTCCTGCGCGGCAAAGCCTTGGATCAGTTTCCACGTTTTGTCGCGGGAGCCATCGTTGACAAAGAGCACCCGGCTTTTATCGCTGACCAGCCCCTGTGCGGTCAGACTGTGGATCTTTTCCAGAAACATGGGTGCTGTAATGGGCAGCACTTGCTCCTCGTTGTAGCAGGGGATCACGATCCAGAGAACAGGTTTGGACATTGCTTGATCGCTCCTTAATTATAAAAATAACCCTCTCAGTCATCGCTGTGCGATGCCAGCTCCTCCAAAAGGGGGAGCTTTTCTCAGCAGAAGGGATTGTTCCTTTGCCGGAGAAGGCAAACCGTTCTGAAAACGCGCGTAAAGCTCCCCCTTCGGGGGAGCTGGCGCGAAGCGCCTGAGAGGGTTTTACTGCACCATCTGCTGCAAAGCATCCGGCTCTAGCAGCTTGAAGCTGCTGCGGTAGGTGTCGATGAGACCTTCCTTCTGCATGGTGCTCAGCTCCCGGGAAAGGGCGCTGCGGTCGCAGTTGAGGTAATCCGCCAGCTGGATGCGGGAGAAGGGGATGCTGAAGGTCAGGCTGTGGGCGCGGGCAGCTTCGCTGAGCAGATACGCCGCCACCTTGGCGCGCAGGCTCTTCATCACCAGCAGGTCGATGCGGCGGGAGAGGGAAAAATATTTATCGCTGATGGTGCGCACAAGGTTCTGCACCACCCGCTGGTGGGCGGGGCTGCCGTCCGAGAGCAGCAGCCGCTCGTAGGGCAGCAGCAGCACCTCACAGGGGGCAGCAGCCAGCACGGTGACCGGGCTGGACAGGCTGGAACCTCCCAGCACGTCCCCGAACACCCCGCCCGGCTCTACCCGGGCAATGGGGATGCGTGCCCCGCCCGGTGCCGGGCGGTAGGCCTCCAACTCGCCGGACAGCACGATGCCTACCCGGCGGCTGGGCTCCCCCGCCAGTACAAGGGCTTCGCCCTTGCCGTAGCTGCGCACACTTGCCCCCAGCCGGGACAGCAGCGTGCTGAGTTCCGCAGCGGAAAGACCCGCGAACAGCGTGGTGGTTTGTAACAGCGGCAGATAATTATTCATCGCAACTCCGCAGAGAAAATAGTGTTCTCCGCAGCCTCCTGCAATTGCGTTGCACACGCAACGGTATTTTTACCCCTATTATAGTAAACTGGAACGCGCAAAGCAAATGATTTTGCAAAATTTTTCAAAAAAAGACCGGTTTCTGATTCCCGTACCGGGGCGTGCCGGGTGTGAAAAGGAGTATATCATGAAAAAGATCCTGTCCTTCCTGCTGGCGTTCAGCCTTGCACTGAGCCTTGCAGCCTGCGGCGGCAGCGCAAGCTCTGCCGCTTCCAGCACGGCGGTGTCCGAGACTGCTTCCTCTGCAGCTGCTTCTGAGGAAGAGACCGTCGCGCCGCTGTCCGCCACCGAGCCGCTGCGTATTGCGGGCCTGAAGGGCCCCACCACCATGGGCCTTGTCAACCTGCTCTCGATGGAGCAGGCCGGCACTGCCGCCATGGACTACGACCTGCAGCTCTACGGCGCTGCGGATGAGATCGTGCCGCTGCTCATCAAGGGCGAGTTGGACATGGCCGCCATCCCGGCCAATCTGGCGGCGACCCTGTACCAGAAAACCAGCGGCGGCATTCAGGCCGTGGCAGTGAACACCTTGGGCGTTTTGTATGTGGTGGAGCAGGGCGATACCGTCCACAGCATGGCCGACCTCAAGGGCCGCACCATCCTGTCCACCGGCAAGGGCACTACCCCGGAGTATGTGCTGCGCTATCTGCTTACTGCCAACGGCATTGACCCGGACAAGGATGTGGACATCCAGTATTACAGCGAGGCCACCGAGGTGACCGCCCAGATGGCCGCTACGCAGGACGCCATTGCCGTTCTGCCCCAGCCCTATGTGACCGCTGCCGGGCTGAAGGACGACACCCTGCGGGTAGCCCTTGACCTGACCGCCGAGTGGGACAAGGTGGCAGATACCCAGCTGATCACCGGCGTGACCGTGGTGCGCAAGGCCTACGCCGAGGAGCACCCGGACGTGGTAGCTGCTTTTCTGGCAGACTACGCCCAGAGCGTGAATGCCGCCAACACCGATCTGGACGGCACCGCCGCTCTGTGTGAGGAGCAGGGCGTGGTGGCAAAAGCCGCCATCGCCAAAAAGGCGCTGCCCAACTGCAACATCGTCTGCCTGACCGGCGAGGAACTGAAGGCCGATGTCTCCGGTTACCTGCAGGTACTCTACGATGCTGACCCCGCCGCCGTGGGCGGCACGCTGCCCGGCGAGGATTTCTACTGGGCAGCCCAGTAACAGCCTGAAAAAAGCATTCCATCTCCCGCCGCTCTGCCGTGGTACGCAGCGCGGCGGTTTTTTGTTGAGAAAACGATTTTGAATGGCCGCCGCGTGCGCTTTGGCCATATTCAGCGGAAAAATTATTTTTAATTTCGCGTTTGTCGCGCTCTGCGGAGCGCTCCAAACGCTATTTTCACGGGAGGGGCTTGGAACGAACTCCCTCAGTCAAAACCTGACGGTTTTGCCAGCTCCCTCTGAGAGGGAGCCTTTGGCATGGCGGTACAGTTTCCGGCTAAAGTGCAAAGCTTGCGGGAGTGCCCGCTCCCCCTTGGGGGAGCTGTCGCGTAGCGACTGAGGGGCTATAGATGGAGAAGCGAAAAAAGCGTTAAAGCGATAGCGCCGACTGGCGCAGCGCTAGCTTTTTTGTGCTTCGACTTCTTCTTTAGGATTGTCAAGGGCGAGCAGCCCTTGGCCCGTTGCGGGGTGGGTGGAGTCCAGAGGTAGGGAGGGGGGAGTCGGAACACCCCTCCCTGCCTCTGGCCCAGCGGAGCGTCCCTGCACGCTGAAGGCAAGCGGTAACTGCGCCAGCGGAGGCCATTTTAAATCCTCCCGGTTGCAATTCCGCTGCAAAAGTTCTACAATAGAGTCACATTATAGAATATGGAGGGAAAACCTATGGCTTGCACTACCATTCTGGTCGGCAAGGCAGCATCGTACGATGGCTCTACCATGATCGCCCGCAACGATGACTCCGGCTCCGGCCATTTCACCGCTAAAAAATTCACCGTGATCCACCCGGAGGATCTGCCCAAGACCTACCGCAGCGTCCTTTCCCATGTGGAGATCCCCCTGCCGGAGGGCGCATTGCGGTTTACCGCTATGCCCAACGCTGTGGAGGGCAAGGGTATCTGGGCAGCTTCCGGCGTCAACGCCGCCAATGTGGGCATGACCGCCACCGAGACCATCACCTCCAACCCCCGCGTGCTGGGCGCAGACCCGCTGGTGGAGTATCAGCCCGCCAAGGGCGAAAAGCCCGAGGTGCCCGGCGGCATCGGCGAGGAGGATATCGTCTATCTGGTGCTGCCCTATATCCACTCTGCCCGTGAGGGCGTGCTGCGTCTGGGCAGCCTGCTGGAGCAGTACGGTACTTACGAGATGAACGGCATCGCTTTTCAGGACGTAAACGAGATCTGGTGGCTGGAGACCATCGGCGGCCACCACTGGATCGCCCGCCGTGTGCCGGACGACAGCTATGTGGTCATGCCCAACCAGCTGGGCATCGACAGCTTTGATCTGGAAGATGCCTTCGGCGCACAGGAAAATCACCTCTGCTCTGCCGACCTGCGGGAGTTCATCGCCAAGAACCACCTCGACCTTTCTTTGGACGGTGCGCTGAACCCCCGGGATGCCTTTGGCAGCCACGATGACGCCGACCACGTTTACAACACCCCCCGCGCATGGTATATGCTGCGCTACCTCAACCCCCGCACATGGGTGTGGGAGGGCGCTGACGCCGACTACACTCCCATGTCCGACGACCTGCCGTGGTGCATGGTGCCGGAGCGCAAGGTGACCCCGGAGGACATCAAGTATATGCTGTCCAGCCACTATCAGGGCACCCCCTACGACCCCTACCTGAGCTACGGCGACAAGTCCGCAAAGGGGGCATATCGCTCCATCGGCATCAACCGCAACGACTTTATGGCACTGTTGCAGATGCGCCCCGACCAGCCGGAGGAGTCTCGCGCTGTGGAGTGGGTGGCCTATGCCTCCAACGCCTTCAACACCATGGTGCCCTTCTACGCCAACGTGGAGCGCACCCCGGAGTATCTGGCCAACACCACCGGCACCGTGTCCACCGATAACTTCTACTGGACCAGCCGTCTGATTGCCGCCATGGCAGACGCTTCCTATAACAAGTCTCTGTTCCACCTCGAGCGCTATGGGGAGGCCGTGCTCTCCGCTGCCCGCGCACTGGTGAACGGGTACGATGCAAAGCTTGCCGCCGAGCCGGACGCTGCCCGCCGCGCCGCCCTGCGGGAGGAAGCCAACACCGCCATCGCTGCCATGCTGCAGGAGAAGGCCGCCGACACGCTGGATAAAGTTCTGTTTGAGCTGAGCAGCCAGATGAAGAACGCCTACTCCCGCTCGGATGCCTGAGTAAAACCAACCAAAGCACCAAAATCGGTCGCAACCGGTCATATAAACGCAAAAAAGACCACCGCATACACAAGTGCGGTGGTCTTTTTGCGTGGGTAAGGTTGTGGCCGGGAACTGCATTTGCGACGGGATACCCCTTCCGTCAAAGCCTGCGGCTTTGCCACCTTCCCCAAGGGGACGGCTTCAGCAGTGGCGGCAAAGTTTGCGGCAGCACCCAAAGGCGCCCCCTTGGGGGAGCTGCCGAACGCAGTGAGGCTGAAGGGGTGTGTCCGTGCGAGAAAACTGAGGGAGTTCGTCCCTCTTGTATCCCACCTGTTGGCAAGGGTGCACAAAAATTAAGGAAATTCTTTGTGCATGAAAATGACTGAAACTGATTGATTTTGACGGGACTTTTGCTATAATAAAGACACAGACAACCAAAACACGCCAAGACCGTGCAGAAACGGTCAGGCGTGGGAAGGAAAGAAGGGGAAAGATACCATGCTGGCAGAGGAACGTTTTGCACTGATCTTAGAGCAGCTGAACGAAAAGCGCACCGTGACGGTGCAGCAGCTGTGCGAGGCACTGCACACCAGCGAATCCACCATCCGGCGCGATTTGACCGAGCTGGACCGGCAGGGCAGGCTGACCAAGGTGCACGGGGGAGCTACCCTGCCGGACAGCCGTTTTCTGGCAGACGAGCCCACCATGGAAGCAAAAGAGACGCTGGCTGTGGCAGAAAAGCGCAGCATTGCCGCTGCCGCCGCTGCGCTCATCGCCGCCGAGGATTTTGTGTTCATTGACGCAGGCACCACCACGCTGGAACTGGTGCGGGCGCTGACGGGTGCGGCACTCAAGGCTACCTATGTGACCAACGGTGTGGCGCACGCCCGGCTGCTGGCGCAAAAGGGCTGCCGGGTATATCTGCCCGGCGGGCTGCTGCGCCCCCAGACCGAGGCCATCGTGGGCGCCCCGGCGGTCAGCAGCATCCAGCAGTATAACTTCACCAAGGCATTCATGGGTGCCAACGGCGTGGCGCTGGAAGCGGGCTTTACCACCCCGGACCCCGAGGAAGCAGCGGTAAAGGCCGCGGCCGTCCGCCGCGCAAGGGAAAGCTGGTTCCTCGTGGACGACGCTAAGTTTGCCAAAATTTACCCGGCGGTCATCACAGATCTGCACAGCGGAGCCATCCTGACCAACCGCTGCCCGAACCCGAAATATAAGCAGCATACCTTTGTAAAGGAGGCAGAAGTATGATCTATACCGTTACTTTTAACCCGGCCATCGACTACGTTGTGCGCCTGGACGCACCGCTGGAGGTGGGCGCAGTGAACCGCGCCAAAGGCGAGGACTGCGTGCTGGGCGGCAAGGGCATCAACGTGTCCGGCGTGCTGGCGCAGCTGGGCTGCGAGAGCGTGGCGCTGGGCTTTGTGGCCGGAGAGACCGGCGCATGGCTGGAGCGCGGTCTGGCCGCACAGGGGCTCAAGACCGACTTTGTGCATCTGGAAAACGGCATGACCCGCATCAATGTCAAGATCAAGGCGGGGCAGGAGACCGAGCTGAACGGCGCTGGCCCTGCCATCCCGGAAAGCGCTTTGCAACAGCTGGAAGCCCAACTGGACAAGCTGACCGAGGGCGATATCCTCATTCTGGCGGGCAGCATCCCGGCAAGCCTGCCGCAGAGCGTCTACGAGAGGCTGCTGGCGAGGCTGCAGGGCAGGGGCGTGCGTGCGGTGGTGGACGCCACCCGCGACCTGCTGGTGAATGTGCTGCCCTACCACCCCTTCCTCATCAAGCCCAACAACCATGAGCTGGGCGAGATCGTGGGCAAGGTGCTGACCAGTGACGCCGAGATCGTGGCCGCTGCCCGTACTTTGCAGGAAAAGGGTGCACGCAATGTGCTGGTGAGCATGGCCGGAGACGGCGCGCTGCTGCTGGACGAGCAGGGACAGGTGCACCGCATCGGCTGCCCCAAGGGCAAGGTGGTCAACAGCGTGGGTGCAGGCGACAGCATGGTGGCCGGTTTTGTGGCCGGGTATCTGCAAAGCCGCAGCTACGCGCAGGCACTGCGTCTGGGCACGGCCTGCGGCAGCGCCACGGCTTTCAGCCTTGGGCTTGCCACAAAGGAAAAGATCGACGAGCTGCTGGAGCAGCTTTGATAGGAAAAAAGGAACAAGGAGGAACGTTTATGCGCATCACCGAGTTATTTACCGCACAGTCCATTGCGTTGGACGAGGCGCTGCAGACGCAGGAGGAGATCCTGAGCCGTCTGGTGGAATTGCAGGCTACCCATGGCAATATCACCGATAAGGAGGCCTACAAAAAGGCACTCTACGCCCGCGAGGCCGAGGGCTCTACCTATGTGGACAACGGCATCACCGTGCCCCACGCCAAGACCAATGTGGTCACCCGCCCCAGTCTGGCCGCCCTGCGGCTGAGAACCCCGGTGCAGTACAACGCCGAGGATGACGGCACCACCGACCTGCTGTTTGCCATTGCCGCCCCGGAAAACGGCAGCCTGCATGTGGACATGCTGGCCCGCATGATGCAGATGTTGATGAACGAGGACTTTGTGGAAAAGCTTAAAGCCGCCAAGACCCCCAAGGAGTTTTTGGAGTGCATCGATGCACAGGAGGAAGCACAGTTCGGCGCAGAGAGCTTTACCCAGCAGGCCATCCCGCAGGATGGCTACCGCATTCTGGCTGTGACCGCCTGCGTCAACGGCATCGCCCACACCTACATGGCCGCAGAAGCTCTGACCAAGGCCGGTGACAAGCTGGGTCTGCCCACCAAGGTGGAGACCAACGGCTCGGACGGCGCAAAGAATATCCTGACCCGCGCCGAGATCGCCGCCTGTGACGGAATCATTGTGGCAGCGGAGAAAAAGGTGGACACCGCCCGCTTCGACGGCAAGCCGGTGCTGTTCACCCGCGTAGATGACGGCATCCACAAGCCGGAGGAACTCATTAAGAAAATTGCCCACGGCGAGGTGCCTGTGTTCCACGCTGAGGGCGGCGCAGCAGCCGAGGAGGACGCTTCCGGTAAGGATAGCTTCGGACGCAGCCTGTACAAGAACCTGATGAACGGCGTTTCCCACATGCTGCCCTTCGTGGTGGGCGGCGGCATCATGATCGCGCTGGCCTTCCTGCTGGATGATTACAGCATCAATCCCGCAAACTTCGGCATGAACACCCCCGTTGCCGCCTTCTTCAAGACGGTGGGCGGCGCAGCCTTTGGCTATATGCTGCCCATTCTGGCAGGCTTCATTGCCATGTCCATCGCCGACCGTCCGGGTCTGGCTGTGGGCTTTGCCGGCGGCGTGCTGGCTATGAACGGCACCAACTTCACCGACCTTGCCGCAGGCAGCACCACCGGCATCTCCGGTGGCTTCCTTGCAGCGCTGCTGGCTGGTTTTGCAGCGGGCTACATCGTGCAGTTCCTTAAAAAGATCACCGAAAAGCTGCCCGCCAGCCTGAACGGTATCCGCCCCATGCTCATCTACCCGCTGGGCGGCATTCTCATCGTAGGTGCGATGATGTGCGCCGTGAACCCGGTGATGGGCATGATCAACACCGCCATGACCGACTGGCTGAACGCACTGGGCGGCAGCTCCAAGGTGCTGCTGGGCGCTATCGTGGCCGGTATGATGAGCGTGGATATGGGCGGCCCGGTCAACAAGGCAGCCTACGTCTTTGGCACCGCAGCCCTTGCCTCCGGCAACTACGAGGTGATGGCCGCCGTCATGGTGGGCGGCATGGTTCCTCCCATCGCCATCGCCCTGTCCACCACCTTCTGCCCCCGCAAGTGGACCCCGGAAGAGCGCCGCAACGGCATCGTGAACTACGTCATGGGTCTGTGCTTCGTGTCTGAGGGCGCTATCCCTTACGCAGCAGCCGACCCGCTGCGCGTTCTGCCCAGCTGCGTTGTCGGCTCTGCGGTCGCCGGTGCGCTCTCCATGACCTTCGGCTGCGCACTGCGCGCACCCCACGGCGGCATCTTCGTGTTCCCGGTGGTGGACCACGCCGTGCTGTACTGCGTGGCGCTGGCTGTAGGCAGCGTGCTGGGTGCAGTGATCCTGAGCCTTGTCAAAAAGACCCAGCCCGCCGAGGCAAAGTAACAAGCCATTCTCTTTCTCCATTACGGATAAGTTCTCCATAAAAGCAAAGGGGGCTGTCGCACACCGCGGCGGCCCCTTTTGCATTTTCCGACCGTCTGCGGTAAAAAGATGTTTTTTGCACCGGACAGTTCCCCGGCGGTGGAAAATGTGCTATCAATGTGCTATCATAGAAATGATAAGAATGTGTAAGACCCTGCTTTTGCGGGGAGAAAGGAAACGATCAGTTCCATGCACAGACAAGGCTTCTGGAACCACCGGTTCACCCGCACCCGGATCAAAAGCGAGAAAGTCCAGCTGCCGGAGATGCTCTTCGGCTACATTCTGGGCCCCATGGGTGCTTCCATCTCAGGCAGTATTTTCGGCAGCATCCTGCAAAGCTACTTTACCGATGTGCTCCGGCTGGACCTGCGGTTCCTCAGCCGGCTGCAGCTGGTATCCACCGTGCTCATCGTGGCGGCAAACCTTCTGGTAGGGCAGCTGATCGAGCGCACCAGCGCCACGGCAGGCAAGGCAAGGCCGTGGCTGCTGCTCTCGGTGTTTACTTTTTCCTCTGCCAGTGTGCTTATGTTCATCGTGCCCTTTCAGGGCATCGCGCGCATGGTGTGGATCGCTGTGGCGTACAACCTGTACTACTCGTTTGCGTCTCCCATTTACAGCACAGCCAGCAGCATCATGCTCTCGGTATCCACCCGGGACAGCCGCCAGCGCGGGCTGCTGGCCTCTATCAACAGCATGGTGGGTCTGGGCGTGATGGGCACCTGCAGCATGGTGTTCCCCATGCTGGTGTCCTTTTTCCTCCGGGAAAATATCCACCGCTGGTTTTTCACCATGCTGGGGGTGGCGGTGTTCACCGGGCTTACCATCTACTTGCAGTTCGCCTTTACCCGGGAGCGCGTTACCGAGGAGCGCCGCATTCTGGAAGGCCTGTACGGGCCGGAGGATGAATTTGAAGCCGCCCGGCAGGCAGAAGCACCCCCGCCGGAGCCTGCACCGGTGCAGCGGGTCTCGCTGCGCCGCCAGCTGCGGGCGGTGGCTGCCGACCCCATGTGGTGGCTCATACTGGGCGTATGCGTGCTGTTCCAGTGGAGCGGGTCTTTAAAAAACAGCACCATGACCTACTATTGTAAGTGGGTGGTGGACAACACCTTTTTGGGCAGTGCCGGTGCATGGGGCGCGTCCCAATCGCTGCTGACCATGATGGGGGCGCTGCCCATGGCGCTGGCCTCGGTGCTGCTGGTGCCGCTGACCGACCGGTTCGGCAAGCGCAAGGTGTGCGGCTGGTTTCTGCTGCTGGGCGCTGCGGGCGGTGTCCTCGCGGGGCTGGGGCAGGGCAGACTGGTTCCTGTTGCCATCGGCGTTGCGCTCAAGTGCTTCGGCTCTGCACCGATCTGCTGCCTGCTGCTTGCCATGGTGACCGATGTGGTGGACCATGTGGAGGGGCGCAGCGGCATCCGCACCGACGGACTTACCATGTCGGTGTACAGCTCCCTGTCCGTGGCGGGCGGCTCGGTGATGAGCGCACTGTTCAACGGGGTGCTGGCGCGCACCGGCTATGACCAGTGCGCCAGCACGGCGCTGGGCACTGCCGCCCAGAACGCCGCCGTGCGCCATGTGATCGCAGGCGGGTATATCTGGGTGGAAACGCTCAGCTATGTGGCGGCGGGGCTTTTGCTGCTGGCCTTCTGGAAGGTGGAAAAAGACCTTGCCGCCCGGCAAAAAAACTGACCCCAAAACGGCATCTGCAACAAAAAACAGAACTTTGTACCGCCCAAAACGGCCTATCCTGCCGGAATTGTGTTCTGCGCTTTGTTTTGCATTGCGCCCCACCCCGGGCTGTGGTATACTTATGTTTGTGATTTTAAAGCCCGGGTATGGTGTGCCGGGCCACCAGAGAGGAAACGAACGATGAAAATAGGATTTGACAACGACAAATATCTTGCGATGCAGTCTGAGCATATCCGCGAGCGCATCAAGAAGTTTGACAATAAGCTGTATCTGGAATTCGGCGGCAAGCTGTTCGACGATTACCACGCTTCCCGCGTGCTGCCCGGCTTTCAGCCGGACTCCAAGCTGCAGATGCTTTTGCAGCTCAAGGAGCAGGCCGAGATCGTCATCGTCATCAGCGCCGAGGATATCATCAGCAGCAAGGTGCGCGGCGACTACGGCATCACCTACGATCTGGATGTACTGCGCCTCATCGATGCTTTTCAGGAGGTAGGGCTGTATGTGGGCAGCGTGTGCGTGACCAAGTACACTGCCGCCGCCGAGGTGGAAGCCTTTGAAAAGCGGCTGAACAGTCTGGGCATCCGCACCTTCCGCCACTACAAGATCCCCGGCTACCCCAACGACGTGGCACGCATCGTCAGCGACGAGGGCTACGGCCGCAACGAGTACATTGAGACCGAGCGCCCGCTGGTGGTCATCACCGCGCCCGGCCCCGGCAGCGGAAAAATGGCCGTCTGCCTGTCCCAGCTGTACCATGAATATAAGCGCGGCGTCAAGGCCGGTTACGCCAAGTTCGAGACCTTCCCCATCTGGAACATTCCCCTGAAGCACCCGGTCAATCTGGCCTACGAGGCCGCCACCGCCGACCTGAACGATGTGAACATGATCGACCCCTTCCATCTGGAAGCCTACGGCGTGACCACCGTGAACTACAACCGCGACATCGAGATCTTCCCGGTGGTGAACGCCATGTTCGAGCTGATTGCAGGCCAGAGCCCCTACAAGTCCCCCACAGACATGGGCGTGAACATGGCCGGTAACTGCATCGTGGACGATGCAGTCTGCTGCGAGGCCTCCCGCAAGGAGATCGTGCGCCGGTACTACAAGTGCCTGTGCGAGCAGAAGATCACCGGTACCGCCAAGGAGAGCGAGCGCTACAAGCTGGAGCTGCTGATGAATCAGGCCGGGCTGACCATGGGCGCACGGGAAGTGGAAAAGCAGGCACATAACCGCAGCGAAGCCACCGGCGGTGCACCGGCTGCTGCCATTGAGTTGAGCGATGGCACCGTCATCACCGGTAAGACCGGCCCGCTGCTGGGTGCTACTGCAAGCGCCCTGATCAACGCGCTCAAGTATCTGGCAGGCATCCCGCAGGAGACGGATCTGGTCAGCGCCGCCGCCATTGAGCCCATCCAGACCCTCAAGACCAACTATCTGGGCGGCAAGAACCCCCGTCTGCACACCGACGAGATCCTGATCGCCCTGTCCAGCTCTGCTGCTTCCAGCGACCTTGCCGCAGCAGCTATGCACCAGCTGCCCAACCTCAAGGGCTGCGATGTACATTCCACCGTGCTGCTTTCCAGCGTGGACAGCAGCACCCTGAACCGTCTGGGCATGTACCTGACCTGCGACCCCGTCTACGAGGAAGAGGATCGTAAGTACCATAAGCTGTAAAGATACAGCCGGACGATTTTGAATGGCCGCCGCGTGCGCTCTGGCCATTGTTTAAGGAAATAAGATTTGTATGATTTGTGGCTCAGAAACGCCTGCGGGCGTTTCTGAGCCACTTTTTCACAGCTGGGGGTCGTAACCGGAAACTGTATTTTGCCTTTATGACCTTTTTTGTGAAAATGCGTTTGTCGCACTCCGCGTTTGCGTAGCAATGAAAGCCCCAGTGGGGCTTTTAAGCGGCGGAGCGGTCTGCGTTAGCAGATGGAGGGGCTTTGCCCCGACAAGCTCCGCAGAGCGCGACAAACGCGAAATAAAAATAATCTTTCCGCTGAAAATATCCAGAGCGTAAGCGGAGGATATTTCCAATCGTCCTACGTTCCCAAAGGCCGCTGCGCAAGCAGCATTTCGTGCTGTTGCTTGCCAGTTGTCCGCAGTTGTGGTACACTTGTTCTGCTTAATTTTTATAGCAAATAGGAAAAGAGGAACAACAACATGGAACAACAACACAAGCGCAGCGCGTTCTCCGGTAAGATCGGGTTCGTGCTGTCGGCCGCAGGCGCTTCGGTGGGTCTGGGCAACATCTGGCGCTTCCCGTATCTGGCAGCCAAATACGGCGGCGGCATTTTTCTGCTGGTATACATTCTGCTGGCAGTCACCTTTGGCTATACCATGATCGTGGCCGAGACCGCGCTGGGCCGCATGACCCACAAAAGCCCGGTCAGCGCCTACGCCCACTTCGGCAAGGGGAAGGGCGTCCGGTTCGGCGGCTGGATCAACGCCATTATCCCCATCCTGATCGTGCCGTACTATTCGGTCATCGGCGGCTGGGTCATCCACTATCTGGCCGAGTACCTGTGCGGACGCGGCGGTAATCTGGCGGCAGACGGCTATTTCTCCGCCTTTATCACCAACGGCTTGCAGGCCGAGCTGGCCTTTTTGCTGTTCAGCCTGTTCACGCTGGGCGTCATCTTTGCCGGTGTGCGCAACGGTGTGGAGCGCGTCTCCAAGGTAATGATGCCGGTGCTGGTGGTGCTGTCGCTGGTCATTGCGGGCTATTCTGTCACCCGTCCCGGTGCGCTGGCGGGTGTAAAGTATTTTCTGGTGCCCAACCCCAAAAACTTCTCCTGGATGACCGTGGTCACCGCCATGGGGCAGATGTTCTACTCCCTGTCCATCGCCATGGGCATTCTGGTCACCTTCGGCTCTTATATGAAGAAGGATGTCTCCATCGAGGAGTCCACCGAGAACGTGGAGGTGTTCGATACCGCCATTGCCATCATGGCAGGTCTGATGATCATCCCGGC
>OIYQ01000289.1_pt1 | contig 20681 bp, 13 predicted proteins | sample 1588311 | NCBI WGS metagenome assembly OIYQ01 (sample SAMN03283244) | human gut metagenome | biome: human-associated habitat; material: feces | host: Homo sapiens | place: Peru | collected 2012
GGTATTGCCTGCCATCCTTACCTGTCTGCCGCTGCAAGTCCTGCGCACGCAGACAACTGCCGAGTAAAAGATAAAGAACAGTTCATTTTGCAGCGTTATTCATATAATAGGATTTAGTTTTTAAAGGTAATTAGACTTATTCAGGTTACAATAGATATTGCATAGATAGAAATTACAAGGTAGACTTTTAGGTTCGGTTTTTGAAAGTGAATCCTGCTGGCAGTGATGCCGGCAGGATTCTGTGTTTTTTGGATGCAGAAACAAATCTATATAACAAAAGTGTTCTATATGCATATTTTCCACGGTCTACTGCAAAAACAGTCGCAATTGCGACAAAAGTTGCAGTAAGATTTGGGAATTTCAATATAAATGTCTATCTTTGCACTGCAAAAACAGTCGCAATTGCGACAAAAGTTGCAGTAAGAATCGTCTAAAGTTAAAATTATGGTAATAGAGCGAAAGGAATACATATCTCTGCTTATGCAGAAAAGATGGAATGGAAAGGTAAAGATTATCACCGGCATCAGACGCTGCGGAAAATCATACCTACTAAACACCCTTTTTAAGCAAAAGCTTATGGAGGGTGGCGTCAGTGCTGATAGCTTTGTAGAACTTGCATTAGACAGAAAATCCAACATCCAGTTCAGAAATCCCAACAAATTGTATGACTATATAATAGAGCAAACAGGAGTTGAAGATAAGAAATATTACGTGATGATAGATGAAATTCAATTATCATATAAAGTAAAGAATACGGATATAGATGAATCTTTAGTACCAGAGGAAGACAAAGATATGCTATATGTTACTTTCTATGATGTACTGAATGACCTGATGTCTCGCCCAAATCTTGACATCTATGTTACAGGTTCAAATTCAAAAATGCTATCAAAAGACATAGTGACCAACTTTCGAGATCGTGGTACAGAGATTCGAATTTTTCCTTTAACCTTTAAAGAATTCTTTGAATATTCCAGATTGGAAAAAGCAGATGCTCTCGAACAATATATGATGTATGGCGGCATGCCTTTAGCTGTTTTAGAGCAAGATGAGAAAGAAAAAGCCAAGTATCTACAAGGACTTTTTACAAATGTATATATGAAGGACATTGTGGAAAGATACAAGCTAAAAGACGATGCCGTTCTAAGTGCTTTAGTAGATGCACTATCCTCATCTATAGGATCACTGACCAACCCTCATAAACTGGCATGTACAGCTGCTTCACTATTAGATAAGTCAACATCAGATCACACAATAAAAAACTATCTAGACTATCTGGAAGATGCCTTTCTTTTTAACAGTGCAAAAAGATATAACGTCAAAGGAAGAAAGTATTTCAATACCATCCAGAAGTACTATGCAGTTGATCTTGGATTAAGAAATGCCAAGCTAAACTTTAGGCAGCAAGAACGCTCACATTTAATGGAGAATATGTTGTATAACGAGCTTTTGCATAGAGGGTATAATGTTGATGTTGGAGTTGTAGAGGTTGACCAAATGCTTGACGGCAAACGCAAACGATGTCAATATGAAATTGATTTTGTAGTCAACATCGGCAGCGAAAAGGTATATATTCAATCTGCCTTAAATGTCAACACTCCCGAAAAGAAAAAACAAGAAACATTCTCTCTGCATAACACTGACGACTTTTTCCGTAAAATTGTAGTACTCGATGGTAGCCAAAAGATGTGGGTAGATGATGATGGAGTAATATATGTCGGAGTCATCCCATTCTTACTTGAAGACTATTTGACTACTTAACGGCACAACTATAGATAAGATAGGAAAAGTGAATCCTGCAGGCAGTGATGCCGGCAGGATTCTGCGTTTAATAGCCCCTGTTAAACTCATCAAGTATCTGACGAAGATTATCATCAAGCACATTATTATATACACAACAAGCCAGTTCTTCCGGCAATTCCATCCCTTTGGTTGCAACAGCTATTCCTCCAGCCATGCACGCCATGGTATCAGCATCACCGCCAAGAGAGATGGCATTACGGATAGCCGAAGTATAACTATCAGCTTCTAGATATGAGATGATAGATTCAGGAACACTTGTCTGGCAAGTATCCGTAAATCCATAATCTGGACGAATTTCAGCAAGAGTACGGTGAAGATTGTACCCTTCAAAATGAGCCTCAACATAATCGCATATTTGCTTCTTGTCTTTTTCTTGACGAGCCAGGAAGATACAAGCAGCTATAGCCTGCGCCCCCTTTATTCCCTCAGGATGGTTATGAGTCACCTCTGCAGAAATCTTAGCAAGTAGCAAAGCCTCATCCAATGTCTTGGCATAAAAGCCACATGGACTTACTCGCATGGCAGAACCGTTACCATAGCTGTTGTAAGGTTCCGTTTTCCTACTAATAATCCACCGTAAAAACTTCTGCCCATAGCCGGCAAACATATACTTCCGTCCCAATTCTTTCATGCACTCCACGAGCTTCTCGTGGCTATGTTCCGGATCAATCGTCAGCCATTTTGCTACAGCCAAGGTCATAACCGTATCATCCGTAAAACGAGGCTCTTTGTATATATCGAAGTCCTCATGCTTTACCGGATGAAATTCATACGCAGCCCCGAAGCAATCGCCAGCGATTGCTCCAATGATACCAGTTGTAGGAAAAGCTAAGCCTGTACTCCCATTTGTATCCAGCATCTCCTCTTGTTTCCTCATTTTACGAAGAAGTGTATTCCGTAAATCCGTTATTTTCTTTAGTAACATCATAATTGTAAATTCCTTTTAGCTTTAACACATGCGAACGAGCACTATAAAAGTTTGCTTACAAATTACCGAATGCTATCTTTCATATTCCACTATTTTTTACTTCTTCAATAAGAGGCATATTATCATTTTCGGCATTTTTTTCATATAATAGACAAAGAACTGCTAAATGATTGACTTCACCTCCATCTAAAACACGAGTTTTGAGATAGAAAATTCGGCCATCACTTGCATATCCCGAATAAATATGTTTCTTTACATTTTTGTATGTAATATTTGCAATTGTTGTCCCTGGCGCGATGTATTGTTCTACTGCAGGAAAATCGATCACAGCCCAAGCTCCCATTACAGAATAACTTAATTCTGAAACAGCATTTACATATACATAAAATGTTGTTGGCACATTATCTTCAAAAATTTCCTCATAAATCATATTAGCCATACAACGAAAACCAAATTCTGTACTTTTCCAAGTAACAACAGATTTGTCTAATTTGTCTTCATTACTATGCTCTTTTTTAAAAGATATGCTATCAACTGTCTCACTCACTTTTATTGTAGGTACAGCGAAAACATTTTTAGATGACTTTTTTACATTAATTTCACGATAAATCTGCAACGCACATAGACTACCAATCAACACAAGAACAACAATTGCAACAATTATCAACACCCTTAATAAAATTTTGTTCATACCTTAATATTATCAACAATTAGAAATACCAAGTACAAAATGCACCTATTCTTTGATTATACTTTGACTCCACATAGTTAAGTAAAGGATTACCATCAAGATATTGCATATAGTATATTCCAAAATCAAAATATCTAGAGCCAACTCCTATTTGTGGGGCTATCGCTATATTATTTTTATTTACTACCTCTTTAAGGGTATCATCCCCACAAGCAATATTAAAACCAAATACAGCATTACATCCAATAAACAACTTATATTTTGAGCCTAAACTAAAAGTATTAAAGCGAAGTCCAACAGGTATGCATATTTGATGAGCTATAGGATACGTTTCATCTTCATCATAACTATAGTCATCATAGTCTGGATTAATATAGAGATGATACGAATATTCTATACCTACAATAAAATTAATAGCATCACTCCATTTTCCTAATTTTAATTTCATGCCAGTACCTATCCCCATGCAATCATTAAGATAATCCATATGAACAATGTTCCAACCTACCGAGACTCTATCTTTCCACCATTCCTGTCTAGACAGTATTCTTTGTCTCTTTTCATATGACTTACGTATATCTTTTACACGATCTATATATTGCTGAACTATCTCTCTTGTTTGTGAATCTTTTGCAAAAGACATTGCATCATCCATACTAGACTTCGATGAAAACGAAGTAAGATTTGCAGCCTTTAAGATAGCTAATCGATTTGATACTTCATCTCGATGTACGCTATTATAAGGCAGGCTCTGTAAAAAAGTACTCACTTTTGTCTCACTTTCACTTTGTAGTATTTCTGACAATTCACGAGCTTCTTTTAACTCTTGATAATGTATAGCAGGTACACCTGTCAATGTTTTATAAGCATCTGCATTTTTATAATATTCATAAGCAGTATAATTATACCCTGATGCATAATTTTTCTCACCACGAATAATATTTAAAAAGTATTTAGCTTGTCCAACATGAACAGAATTAGGATAAAGTGTTATAAACGCAGAAATTTTTTCCTCATTAGTACCATCTTTACAATTATTCCACTCTTTTTCTTCACTCAACTTATTTATTGCAATATAAGCCTCATTTTGATAAGCCTTTAAAACTGACTTTGAGAGATAATCATTGTAAGCATCTAAAGTATTTTTGCTACTAGCCACATGCCATAGTTTATAATCCTGCAATCGGTTCTTTGCATCATTAACCTTTTCACTTTTAGGATATTTTGAAATAAACGATTGCAATGCAAAAGGTGTAGCTTGACTACATGCATCATTAAACGCTTGTAATTCTTTCATTTTTTGTTTTTTCACTCCTTCCTCGCAAGAAACGAGCAAAGCCTTTGCATGGCTATTACCAGGAGCCAATTTCAATACACCTCTAAGTAATGTTTCAGCAGTTGCAAACTGCCCACTATTGATACACGCTTGTGCTTTTTTAATTTTTTGCTGTATCATAGCACTTTTATCAAACTGGAAACTCTTCGCTGAAGAGCTAACTATTCCAGCCTCTAAATTCATGACACATACTACAAACATAAAACACAAAAAGAATAATATCTTTTTCATAAGCTACTTCAATAAATCGGTCAATTTTATTACTTTGTGTTGCTTTGGATCATAATTTTTTAAACGAGCAATAGCCTTATCTATTACATCATTCAAATACATTATTGTCCAGTTTGCAAAATACACTTTTTTATAGTAAGTTGTAGTTTTAATTTTTACAATATTAGACGAGGCTTCACGACCACCAATAAAAGGATTTGCCATTCCCTTGTCATTTTCTATTTGCCCAAACAACTCATCTATTTCTTTATAATAATTTCCATAATTCTCTAGTAAAAACTTCAATGGAGTAAATGATTTCTGTAACTGTGGTGAATACATCCTACCAAAATTCACAATAGCTTCATCAACTCTCACCTTATCATACTTCTTTCTAAGACAATCATTTGAGACTCTCAAAAAACAAGAGTCTGCAAACAAAATTCTATCCTTTAAGTGCTGATTCAACTCGACCTGTTCTCGTATTTCAGATTTCAATATAGATATTACTTTTTTCAAACTATCTATTTCATTATCTTTATTAGAATCTTCGCTAACTTCTACAAAAGAATCTATATTCGAAGACACCTCTATAGTATCTTTTGACTGTTTTTTCTTATTTTTCTGAGCCATTGTGTTGCAAGAAAAACAAATAATAAACAAAATCAATATAATTTTAATCTTACTCATTTTTATAACGCATCATAATTAACATTTTCATTACCAAATTGGGCATTACCATATAATTCACCAGCTCTTTGTTCTAAAGAAGAAATGTCAGAAATATGCCCATAAACGCTTCTAGCATTTTTCTTATACTCCTCCAATTTAGCTGAAATTCTCAGAGCTAAATCATCATAAGAACTTTGAGTATAGTTGTAATAATTACGCAAGAGGTTCACCTGTCCCACAAGATAGGCAAAATGAGATTGCTCTAACCTTGTCGCTACTGAATTTAATTGGTTTACCAATGTCACACAATTATTTATTGGGGACATTGAAGCATACTTCTTTGCGGTTGCAATCTTGACCTTTGCATCTGACAAACAGGTATAACCAGTATTAGCTGCTGCATTTTTTGCTGCATAATAATTTGAAATTACATCTTGAACTTTACTTAAAGAGCTGTTAGCTTCACCACCAACAATAATGGAACCATCTGTCGTTTTCAAAGAACGTAATTGTGCAATTTTTGCAGACATTTGCTTTAACGCAATATCACTCCAAACCGTAGCTGAGAACTTCTCATCACAGGCTGTTACAAATTTGGGGATATATTGAACAGCAAATGATTCCAACAACTCATCTTGTTCTTTGCTTTGTAACAAGGAATCCTTCCACATAAAATTAATTTCATGCGTTATTGCCACAAATGAAGAATCAAGTTCATTTATTGTCGAAAGTTTTTTCATCTCTGCCATATCATTTTTTATAGCAGCAACATATTGATTTTTAAAACTCATGTGTGATGGCGGTGAAACTACTGTCTTATAATATGCCATCACACCGCTGACAGCCGCAATTATTGCGACCATCAGCAATGTAATTTTTATCGACTTATTCATTATTCAATCCTCCATTTTTATTTGACTCAGAAGAATTCTTTGGAGCAGACTTTGAAATACTCTTAGCTTCTGTATTTTTTTTCAAAACTCCTTTAGAATTACTTTTACTTGAGACAACTTTAGCTTTTTGTTTGTTAGCCTTTACCTTACTTTCCAATGGACTTACTTCTTTTGAGAAATCCTCTACAAGCTCAATATCTGGACTAGAAGCGTCAATAGTGGATTTTTTTTCGATTACTCTATTAACTGTTTTTATCCAATTCTTTATAGTTATAGTACTATCAGGAGAGTCATTATAATCATCAGACATTTGCACACCATTCTCTATAGCTTTCAGAGCGACTTCTTTTATTTTATTAAACTGCTCACAATCTATAGACATTTTGGTCAAATCTTCAAAACGATATTGCTTTAGACAATCATACATACCTGCTGGTAATTCTGGCAAAGTATCCATCACTGCTTTTGACCATTTTTCATGCTCATTAAGATAAGTTATTGCACCTATCGAATCAGGGGTTTCAACTTCTGCATCATCCAGCGGTATGACTTTTTTCTCTACTATTGGAGGCCACCCAAATTGGAATTCTTTATTGTCCATATAAGAATCAAAAACAGTAAATCCTGCTATAAGAATTGCAAGAACTATTGCCGAAAGTAATCCATAAAGCCAATACTTTATTTTATATCCAAAACTTGCATACAATGTTCTGCCCTCGCAAGAATATCCCTCTAAAGGAGACTCACCTAAACCATCGAAATACTTTGACTTCAATGTTATTTCTGCCTCTTTTCCATTTGCTAGGATAATAGAATAATTAGCTTGTCCCTCAGCTCTATGCAATGTAATTTTCTGCTTCTCTTGATGGTTTATAAAGTCTACTGTTGCTTCCCAAGGCTCATACTTAAAAGCTGAGATTTGTACCTTAGCATGGCGACATTCTTCCTCTGGCAAAGAAACTTGTTGCTGTACAACATCGTAACCTTCCACTATAATTTTATCAGCCTCTACTTTTTTCCCATCATGATTGCGAATATCAAAAAAAGACTTGCTGATAGTCTTTTTCCAATTCAAATAACCGACATGAGGAAATGGCACAACATCAGTATCTATCGTAATAGGTTTTAAAGCAACATCTTCAAAACTATCACGACGAGCATAAAGTTCAACCCGACTTCCTTTCTTTACAAACAATGGGGAGTCAAAAGTTTTACCATTTCGAAATACCACCTTAGCGCCTTGTCCCATCACAGAAAGTTCACTAGCTGTTGGAGACACAAGAACACAATATTCCTCTAATGGTTGTTTTGTCAAATCACCAAAAAACGGCGCACCTTCTGCATTCACTTGAATCTCAGCATTTCTATCCAAAATAAATACAGCCTTAAACTGTGAATAATATTCTTGATAACGTTTTTTGCCAAGTAGTTCGGAAAGTTCTCCTTCCCCATTCACAAAGCGCAAACCTAATTTTTCTCCTATAGATGGAGCATATTGGCTACAATAACTTTTTACAGGATATTCTTTGTCAAAGAAATCATAAGCTTCATTTTCAATAGCCTCAATACTTGATTGAGCAAGTATACTTTTAGCATAATGGTATGCCCTCATAACTTGCTCATCATCTATATCTATATTACATGGAACAAAGAGCCAAGCACTTAAACAATCACCAGCATGTCCAGGAATATCACGAAGCAACATAATATAACAACCATACTCACTAAAAGACATAGCTGTCACAACATTTTCCGTTCCTACCAAACCAGAGAACATACGTAAATAGTGTCGTGGGTCAATTACTTTCTTGAACCACGAACCTTTGTTGCACACGAGAGGTTCATAAACACCATCACTTACAACTTTTATAGCAAATCCTAACTTATTCATTTTTTAAAGAAATTTAGTCCACGATGAATACGATCATTCTTAAAACCTTTAGTACGTTCCAACAACTTTCTCACAATGTTAGCTGCCGGTCTTTCATCAAAGAGGCAATAGTCTTGAAAACAAACTTGCCCCAGAGAGAAAGGTATTATCTCAACAATACCATTGTTTATTTCATAATCCTTACAAATTTTCACCAAACCATTATAAAAGCCACCATAATTCTCAGATATGTAATTTCTCAGAATTGAACCTAGTTGTCCAGAACGAGCATGAGCTTTATCTACTTTCGTTATAAGGATATAGATTGCAACAGTATCATCCTTAAATATACCAGTTCTCTTGATGTATTGCAAAGCACCATTAAGATAAACATCTTGTCTTAATCCATCATATTCTCTATCCTCTGCCCCATACTCCATAACAAAGAAATGGATTTTCTTATTCTGTGTTCTTGTTTTAGGATCAATAAGAGCATTGGTCAAAATGTCTAATGTTTCAAGTTCCTCATTAGACAAATTTTCTCCTGCATCAGAACGATACATACATCTCATTAACTCACCAGCTAAGTCCATACAAGTCAAAGGATGAACTTTTCCTTCTTCATCCTCCAAATCGAACCCCATCTCATAAGTTGCAGTCGTAGGAGTTTTACCAGGCACAAGACTTACATCTCCCACTGTAAATAAAGAGCTCAAACGATTCATGTAACCATAGCCAAGGCAATCATTATCTTTCATCATTGTTTTAGCCACATGACCATTATTCGCTACGCTAAGTATTGCACCTAAAGCGCAACTTTTTCCAGAAGAAGGTATCCCCCAAAAGTAGACTTCTGTAGAAAGCTTATTTATCTTCTCAAGTTTTCTATTAGGAAGGGCAAAATCTTGTGGATGCTTATTTTTTGCAAGACTCTGAATAAAACGGTTATCTATACCAAGATTATCCAGTTCATCAAAAGCCAAAACACCTTCATCTATGAAACGATTTAATGTTTCAGCCCCAAAAATGTTATGATCAGCCTCAATCAACTTTAGAAAATCAACATGAGAAATTTTGCCTCTATCCAAATATCCCACAACTTTTTCGTAAATCAACTTATTCTTGTTGATTTCTTTACTTGTTTCTATCTCTTTAATTCGTTCCTTTAAAGATACTATATCAATACAAATATATTGCTCACGTATAAGTTGATTTATCTTACGCTTAGCCTCCTTACAATGTACATCGTTAGGATATCTTTCACAAAACAGTCTCAACTCATCACAACTATTTTTATCAATAGTTTCCCAATTAGATTCAGCTTCGTTTCGAGATTCTTTACACTCCAAACTTTCCAACAACTGTTGAGCCTCCATTCGATGAACACTTAAAGGATAGGTAGCAAGAAAGTGTTCCAAAACTTCCGTTGAGTTAGAAGACTTGGCTATTTGCCAATCATCCTCTTCAGAGCCTGCAAGTTTTTTCTCGATTTCTTTACGAACAGAAACTGAGAAATATCCTTCAGTCTCATCACATAGTTCCTCAAATGTAACAATACCTGCCTTGATGAATTTTACCAACTCATCAGCAGAATACATATCTACATTTTCAAGTATAGCTTGTTTATTCGGCATTTTTATATTATTTAAATATTATTATTTACCTTTTGGATTATCTCCATAACCATTTTCCCCCTTTTCACCATCAGCAAACAGTAGCCAAAGGAAATAGAACGGAATAAATTGATACCATCCCGAATGACCACGATCATGACAGCGTTTTACGTTTTGAGCAATAGAAAACCAAGTCATTGGAATCAATGTCAAATAATAGAACACTAAACTACCAGTAGAATTATTTGTGCTAGCCATAAATATAGCCGTTCCCCAAGTCCATATACAATTAATAATAAATGATAAGCCATATTCTAATCTTCTTATACGACCTTCAAAAGAAAATGGTCTTTTAAAAAGTCCTTCGTTAGTATCTTCATCATAAATGGGCAGTTTGTACTCTATCGTGTTGGTAGCATTCTCTACTGTTTGTTCCACTGGTGTAATAACTGCTTCAGGAATAACGACCTCTGGAATAGTTGGATTTTCATTCTTAACCTCTTTTGTATATGATGCATCCAAGTTATTTACAGGAGTATCAACTTCATCCAAATGCATAACATCTTGGGATTGGTTGTTTTTTTCACTAGACGCAGCAGAAGGACCAGCAGCTAACTTATCTTCGATACGCTTGCGCATCAAAGGAGTGAGGTTACCACTTTTACTTAGTTCATACATGGTAACCACTCCATCATTTATAGCCTCAGCAATTTGGTCTGAACTATATTCTCTAAGATTTGTCAAAATATCATTTTTCCTACTCATAAGATTATATTTTAAAGAGTAAACGATTCATAATCATCAACTTTATTCTCTTTCGGTTTCGTTGTAACCGAGTGCTCACCTTGAGACATGCTGATATCAATGCCACTATTTTTATTACTATACCCTTTCTCCATCCCCCAAAACCTATAAGTACTCTTGGTATGACGATCTTGCAGAATATATGGAAAAAGCATCGCTAGATACAAAAGAACAGCTGTTACTATTGCCATCAGGTTAGGAAATGACTTTTGAGTAAATAAGTCCGTCAAATCATCCAATCCCTTCTCTACTTTTACAAGACTTCGACTAGACTCGCCAAAAGTTACAGTTTCGTTGCCAAGAAACTCCTCATTAGACAATTTCTTTTCAGAGAACTCACATAATTGGTGATTCCAATCCTTTATAGCAGATTTTATTTCTTTTGTATTACCAAGCAAAAAGACATTCCAAGTACTAGCACCTTCACCCGAAGACTCTATCCAGCTATTTGCAGAAACCTTCAAAGAATCATAGTTATTTGACAAAAGTTGTAAACGCAATGTCTTCACCATATTCTCTTTTTGAATTTGTTCTTTTCCTTCACTAAAGCCACAAGCAATAAATTGTTCAGGATGAATACTTCTATTAGAGATTACCCTTTCAAGCATATTTTGATAATTGCTGATACGCTTATTTGCATAATCATCATAATCTACAAACATCTGGTTTGAAGCATTAATGGCATTTGTAAAGTTAATTACAATCTCATCATTATGACTATGGACTGTCCAAAAATGGAAATACGGCAACATACATACTAAAAATATGATAGGAGAAGTACAAATACCAATTCGCTCCAACCAAATTTTTTTAGAAATTTTGTGCGCCGTTGCCTTAGCCATTTGGGAACCGATAAACACTACTACCAAGGCGATGTCTACTACTGCCATTGTTACAGCTGCTTTCGTAAAGTCACCATCAGTCCGATAAACCACTCCTACGAAAGTTATATAACTTATAAATATGAGAGCGAGAAATGCTATAATATGCCCCCATGAAAATTTTAACTGTTCATCCATATTGTTTACTTTTTACGGTAATAATTTTTCCAATTCACTTATTTTTCTTTTATACTCAGCTATTTTTCTACGAATAGCATCGTAATCTGTCTCATCTTCTTTCTGCCGTGGTGGAGAAGCAATATTTTCCACTGGGGCTTTAGAAATTGGAGAAGCTCGATTCGCTGCAGATTTATCTCCAGCTCCATCTGGTACAGTCTTCATTGTCCGTTCTGCAGGAGTACTAAAATCTCCCCGTTTGACACCTTCAAGAACTTTGTCAACCAATACCATCGGTGGCATGAAGCCATAAACATCTGAGCCTGTTTTGTAAAGGACATTCCTTGCTTGTTCCACAGTTAAGTCTTTCTTAATTGACTTCATGAGAGCAATGGTGCCCGATACTATCGGAGCAGCCATACTAGTTCCGTCAAAGGACTTGAAATCGCCATGCGGATACGAACTGTAAATCCCCTTACCTGGTGCAGATATATCTGAACACGGACCATAGTTCGTGAAGTCTGTTGGATACAAGTTCTTATCTACAGCTGCCACGACTATTGATGAGGCATTTCTGTTCTCAGGAGGTATGCTAGACAGAATATCATCATTACCGGCAGCAAATACAAGAATACAGTTTTTCTTGGCTGCCAAAGTACAAACTCTTGCCCAAAGCTTTTCTACATTTTTAAATTGACGCTTGGCTATTTCGTTTTGTTGCTCTATAGGCAATTGGTTTAACCCTTTGAAAGATGGCCCAACAGACAAGTTTACGACATCCGCTTCATGATGAATCGCATACATCGTTCCTGCGATAAGAGCAGATAACGGACATTGTTTGTTGTCAAAAACCTGAACAGGCATCAGTTTACAATTCGGAGCAACACCGGACGCTCCTTTATTATAATAGTCTGCACTACCAGCCGCAAGTCCCGCTGTATGTGTACCATGCCCTTGCCCTAAACTAAGACGGTTATTTTGGGTAAACACATTATATGCATCCACGATACGCCCTTTAAACATTGGATGTCCAGCTTCAATTCCATCATCAACAACTGCAACCCTCACATCAGACGAACCTTTAGTTATGCTCCACCCTTGTTTCAGACGAATTGCGTCCAAGTGCCAGCCTTGTTTTTCAGTAGAGGTACTCACATGACCATTCAACTCATATATCTCTTCGTCAAAAACCAAGAACTTATGATTCGGTATTTTAGAGTTTATCGTTTGACGAATTTGGTCTCGCTCATTCTCAGGAATCTGAACCACCAACAACTTCACCTCTTTGTCATATCCTATAATGGAGTATTTCTCTTCAGAATAGGCTCTCTTGAAGTCTTGTGCCAAAGATTCAATGTTGTCCTTTTCGTCCTCCATGAACAAGAACAGACGATTAGCTATCGTATTTGGCACACCTGGTTGACGAATAATTGGGATTTCTTCTCCATTTTCTCCTGTTACAGGGGCAACAACACTTCCCTGGTCAGGCAATTTGCCGTCATCGCCAGTTATAGGTCTAATCCGTCCATTATCATCAATAACCCTTCCGTTGGAAGTTGTAACACTGTCAATTGGAACTACACCATTTTCCTCATGATGTCCGCTACATCCTTCACATGATCTCAGCAAGAAAAGCAACAGGCCTATTATCAACAATGTCAGTAACAACCAAAGTAACCATTTAAAGCATCCCCTGCCTAAAAATAGACCAGCCAACCATGTCCTAAAACGACGCCACAATGGAATACGTGAATATTCTGCCGTAAATGTTTTGTTACTATCCATTAAGACATTGTGTGGAGACGGAATCCATCCCTTGAACTCGTATCCTTGCTTGGGTATTACCTTAGGAATTTCAAAGTCGGATATTCTTTCACCTTCTTGCTTGCAGAAAGAGGCAACACCTTCAGTCTTACCATGTTCACCAGCAACAAAGTTACAAGCGTAAAACTTGGATTCCTCTTTTTGAGGTTGCTCGCACACATCAGGAACTATCGGTTCTTCAATAGAAGCAGCAGGAGATTCGTCAACTATCGTTTTGACAATTTCTTCATACATCGCAACAAAATTCAAGTCAGAATTTACTGTCACACCAATAGGCGATGGCATCCAACCTTTAAATAGCCAGCCTTCATTGGCTGACACTTTAGGTAAATCTCGTTCAGACAGAACAAAGCCTTCAGGACGTGTCATAAACTTGTCTAATTTATCAACAAGCACTCCATGTATATTGGCATCAAAAGTTATCTTATACTTTTTCACCATATCAAACTCATGAATGACAGAGCCAATGATTTTATGCTGATGTGTATCAGGAGTCATTCCCCATGCTACGACAAAAACTTTTCCATCACAACAATAAATACTATCATCATGAAGATAACGAATTGCACCAGCAATAATCATCAAGTCCTCACCATCGCAATCCTGTGCAGCCTTACGGTAAGCCTTTATTGTCTTATCTTTAATACTTTCGTATTTCGCCCGTTCTTCCCCCGTAAGATCGGCAATTTTATGAGGATGGTCTTTCCATTCGTCAATATGCCAACATATTTGGTCTTCCTCCTCTACATATTGTGGGGTAGCAAGAAAATGCTGATATTCTGGCGCAACAACCTTCTTGACAACGCTCATTACGCTGTCAAAACGTTTATACAAAGGATCATGACCAACCCCTTGAAAGTCTGTAAAATCAGAAACTTCCGTATAACAAAGCTTCTGTTTTCCTTTGAAAGTATATCCAGCCATTAACTTAATCTTTATATAGAGTTTTACATTCTTCAAGAAGAGCTCTCACTTTGGCATTTGCCACAGGATCAACATGAGAGATATCACTAGCATAGAGCAAACCAATGGTTACAAGATTCTCCCAACGTTGGAAGTTGTCCCAAAGAGGAAGTTTCATGAGAGTTTCCATGCTAACATTATCTATGTTTGCAGCATCATCGAAAGCAGAAAGAGTTGTCACCAGAGATTGTGGCTTGCGCACAACATTCCATGCGGATGGACTCAAATCTACGACCACATGACACTTTTCTGCCTTTGTACGTATTGCCTCAACATCATTATCACCCATATAGCTTCTGCCTACCGAGCTAACAAAGTTGTTAAGAGTCAACGAAGCATAATCAGCAATGGCATTAGGTTGCTCGTTTAGACTGAAGACTTTACAATATCTGTCGATTCTTTCTGAGATGACCTTCTTTACTCCAAGTTTTTTGAGTAATGCCGTCAGCATGAATACGACTTCATCAGCATGAGGAAGATTTTCTTCCAATTGATTAACTTGCTTTTGTAAGAACTCTTTCCAGTAATCAATAATATGCTTCGTCACTACATCTGCGATTGTAGTCAGCGTCTCTGTTTCTGCCGAAACGACTTCCTCTACGGAGCAACCTTTCTTTTTCAAGTCTTGTTCAATAAGTTTAATATCGCCATATAGTTCACACAACTTCTGAATATTGACTTGCTTGCTGTCTGCCACATCAATACCTGCTTGTATACGAATGAAATTTATCATAGAGAAGTCCTTTGGTTCATCTGAATGGCAAATGATGATGTCGTACGCAATATCACGCAAATCACCAACGGGAACCATCAGAGAATCAATAATCCTTCCAAATATTTCAGGTTTTGAACCTACAGAGAATGTTAACGAGCGTTTGATATCATTAGCAATTTGCTTGACCTTTACATTCTTTGCCTCACTATCTTCTGGCTCAAAATATACAGCCAAAGCCTTATACATTTCTTGCTTTATTTTCAAAAGCTGCATAAGATACTTCTGTCTACGAGCATCATCAAGAATGCCAGATATTGTATCAAGGCTACGGATGATTGCTTTTGAGCCATCATTGTTAACAGTTGCAACATCACTCCATGTTTGTTCTGGATTGGAAAAATGCTTCTTTACAAAATCATTTTGCAGGAAGCTTTCCTTCAAATCTTCAAAATATTCAGGATAGTCTTCATGCTTGTGGACTGATTTTTCTTCAGATTTTATGACTCCATCGCTATAACCATCAAACACGCCATTCTTACCAGACCAATAAAAGTCACGGAGTGGATAGATATTTTGGAAAGCTTTTACGGAACCCATATTTCCACTTGCAACCCACTCATCAAGCCATCTATTTGGCTTAATTATTTCCGGAAACACGGTATCAAAACGATTCCAATGCATCGCCAGTCGATCTTTATTGCCAGAATTGTCACTCTTCGTGCGTTCAAGATCTATATTGAATTTCGTTGCGATGAAGAATAAAGGTGCAATACCATTAGTATTGACCAACATATTAGCACGTTCTTCAGGTGTTGCACCTATATTGTCTTCTATCCAATTATTGATGGTATCTCCAATAGTAGCTTCAGCTTTCTGGTCATTATGATGACAGAACAGAACACTGCTTATTTTTAAGGAACGAGAATATTTATTAAACAAGTACGCCACCTTACCTCTACGCAACACTTTCGGCAAAACGGTATGGATATCAGCTTCTTTAAACTTTTCACGTGAACGCGCTCCGGGGAAGTCCAAAAGATCTATTTTCTCCAAGAACTTACGGTCACCAGCCAATGATTGCGGCAACTCAAATGTTAGTTCTGCTATCAGAGCTGACAAATTTCCTTTGTTAAAGTCATGAGCAATAATGTTTCCCCGAGCATCATATACGTCAGTATAGATAACATCGTTACCAGTATCTGATTTTACTCCACACACAGTATCAAGCCAGTCAATCTTCAATAATGTACCTTTTTCTCTAAGCACAGCATCGAATGGTACATAAACCTCCGTATTGAAGTCCAGTTTTTTATATTCATTGATGATAACACTGAACAAGTGACTTATTTCAACATTTTTGTTCCAAAGCAAGCTAAATATGTCCACCCACTTGTCATATGCCACGTATTGAATTATCGGAGCAACGACCTTACAAAAATTAGATTGTATTACACCTGTTGCTGCGTTACCGATAATATCACGGATATAGTCATAGATGTCCTTAATGTCATCTTCTTCTATCTTGTCATGCTGAATGATATGGGCATTCCATAATCCCCCCATCTGTTCAAGCTGCCTATTAATATCATCATATTTCAGAACATTATCTGGATTTATCTTAATATCATTATAGTATGAGTCTGTCAACAATAAAATGATATCAACTACCGAAAGATTAAGAATCTTAACATAGTCCTTCATGAGATTGTTGTCCTTTTGTAATGTAAATCTAGTAATTACACCAGTAGACTCAACTTTAGCGTTATTACCTCCACTCGGATTTATATCGTCAATAAAACTAAATGACTTTTCTGCATTTGTTATAACAAATGGAGCTTCCGGAGAAGACAACAAACTACTCATCAGATAGGATTTACCTACCTGACTCTCTCCATATGCTGCTGCAGAACAGTTATCGCTAAGAGCATTGTGTATTCGCTTCAACTGTCTGCGATAGTCCTTGAAGACATCGTAAGGAAAGGAGTCCTTATTGTACTCCTTTGCCCAAGCGATACTCTTCTCAACTAAATTTATATGTTGCTCAATATCTTGTAACATATCTTATTGTTTCTTTTTTTAGAAATCGAATTCACCAGAATCCAACCAATATTGTTCATTTACACCAAGGCTCTGGATATGAATCTCAAGGTTGCCGTCCATTATATCATTGCCATTCTTATCCGTAATAGCACTAATTGACAGTTTTTCCTTATCTTCAACATCACGTTCAATGGTCATTTTAAAAGGCATACGCTTTTTCAATGCATCTATAGAGTCTTTAACCAAAGCCATCACTTTTGCATCAGTAGGACATTCGCGCCCCTCCAATATTGCTCGTTTGCGAATTTTATCAGCCATCTTATGACGATTGAAATCAATAGAATACAAGGCTCTACATGGATACGAATCCATACCGATTTGTCTTACTTTCAAGGTCTCTGGCACGCTGCTGACCATCAAATCGCCCTGATTTTTGTCTGGTGTCAGAAGGTACTCTATCGGTTGTCCTTCTCGTGATGCTTCTATGAAGTTTACCGTTGATTTGAGTTTTTTCTTCAACAAGTCAAGATTGATGATGAACTTATTGAGATTGGAAAATTCTGAAGCATAGTGCCCTATAACGCCACCCATTGCTACTATGGTCTTTGCATCTTTAATATAACCTGTATTTTCTCCAAAAGGATACCAATCACCCACATAATAATCATTAAGAGTGATAAGCCTATTTGGGGATACAGCATAATACTTCAAGAATATATCTCTAATCACAGGCAATGATGATGGTCTTCCAGAAAGCAGAACCACATCACAGGCATAAGAGTACATTATAGTTGCCACCTTCTTTAAAAGAGGCTCTATTTCTTTCCTTACAATAGTACAGATAGCATCCCGTTCGAAGCGCCAAGTCAGTCGGGTAATATCTATTCCAAGCTTTTCCTTAAACTCAGAAATGACTGATGCATTGGGTGGACAATCCGCAAAGACATCGACATAACGCACATTACAATCCTTGCACCCCCGTTTGAGTAGTTCTAGGAAATAACACATCAACGGAATGGAATACTGAATATTGAAATTCTTGCGAAGTACCCTATCAGCAACTGTCTGTCCATTGTAGTCCTTGCCAAAAAAATTCTTTATATTCTGTCGATATTCTGCAAACGACAGATCTTTAAGTTCCTTTCTGAACGCACTATCCTCATCAAGTAGCATAGCATTCTTTATCAGGGCATAAACTATATCATCCCCAGCGAAATAGAAACTATCATAGAACTTGGGTTCAGGAGTTATTGTTGTCACATTGCCTTTAATATAAGTATATTTACTTATCATGAGGTCTGTAGTTCCTGCTCCTATATCCAATGAACCTACAGTAATAGAAGGTTGCTCTTCTCCTTCTTCAACCTTACCATAAAGATTGAAAAACTCATTGCAACATCCTTTGTATTTGTGCCCAACTTCTCCATACATATAGACGAGCTGAGAACACGTTGCTTCATCATAATACCAGCTGTCTTCTTCGTCTTTGAATGAACGAACTACAGGAATTACTTCAACAGCCTTTCCAGGGGTCTTGTTTTCTGAAGGATTATCATATTCAGAATTTTCTAGCAATACAACAGCATCCTTAGCACAATGAACCAATGCCTCACGTTCTATTTTTGACATAGCTGTTGGGCATGTTACTATAATACGCTTTATCTTTCGTGGCATATTGGGCTTGCCAAATCCAAACTTATTGGAACGATATTCTTCAGAATTTACCTGCGTACGAGCTTGAGCCAACATTTCGAGGAAAGAGAATGTCATAAGAGAACGACGAGAATAATGATATGTATTTCCACTTTCTCCATTCAAATCTATAGTACCATCACTCTTTAACTGATTTGTAATTCCGCGCAAATTTAAGATATGATTATCTTTTTCTCCCTTCAATACCAGGAATTGCCATTCTTCTTTGCTTGGACGCCAATCCCAAAGATATCGCTTTGGGCTCGAATATGTTGACAAAGATTCCGTTTCGTCATTACTATTGGTAGCTAAATGCAAGAGCGTATTGGCTTCTTTTCCTAAACGCACCAAACTTGGATAGACAAATTGCTTGCCATCCTTAATACCGAAATCACCAAAGTCAACCTTTCTAAAAGCTAAACGCATATCGAATGGATTTGCATGCTTGTTTACCTTTAACCCATCGCCATTGTCGACAACTAAATCCGTATAATCAATCAACTCCAATTTTCGAACTTGGTTGAAGTTTGTATTATCTTCTATAAGCAAAGCCGTAGTTTTTGAGTTGCCAATATCGACGACCATGTCAACGTCCTTTGTCTCAACATCTACATCCTTATAAAGTTTGATAACTGGTAGCAAATTCTTTTGTACGAGATAGTTTATCAAGAAGGCATATGTTGCAATATACGCTGTACGTCTAACATTTGCTCCTTTAACTTGAGACACTCTTTGTACTGTTGGATGTACAAGATGCAACAGATATTCGTCTATATAGCTCCACTTTTTACCCGATGTGCAATAATCCATTAAATAGAATTCATTACTACATAAGGCAAAATCCATATCATTACGATACTTATCTGGGAAAACCGGACACTCATCGTACTCATCAGTAACTTCATATTTTGCTCTTGTATCAAAAGCAATAATTGCATCATAGTGTTTAACACCTTTGCTTTCTGATTTAGGAATCAATTTCAACCTTGCCCAATTGAGAGGTCCAAACTTGAATCTTTTAGGAGTTCTTTTAAAAAAGTATGGCAAAGGAAGCCAAACATTCTCAAATGCAGACAGTTTGCAGTCTCTATCAGTAAATGTAATATTGAATATATCACCTCTTACTCCAGGACAATTCTCGTCATCAATACGTAAAGGAGTAATGCCATCGTTTTTCAATTCGTTGACATCAATTTCAATGGTAGGATCAGCTAAATATCCACCTGTATATAACTTCTGCTTATTATAATAAACACATTCGTCTTCAGTTCTTAATTCATAAACAGGCTCTAGCACCCATTCCCCATTTGTAGTATCATACCATTCATGATACCACATTTTGAACTTCTCTTGAGTATTGATACTCAAGGGTATTGTAAAGATTTGGATTCCAGAATTAGCTATCAATGTATGCTCACTCACCATAATGGCACATTTTTTCTTGCCGACGGTTCCCATCATCAAGCATATCATGCATTAAGTTTAACACGAGCATAAAAAAGCGTGGGAACTGCCTGTCGTCTGTCCCACTGATAGAGGCCTTCGCATTGCCCGATACTGCTGAACAGACAACGTTAGAGCCCACGCCGATATGATATACGCCACCACATGGAGTATCCTACCTATTAT